>Ga0099825_1006381_pt1 | contig 14778 bp, 5 predicted proteins | sample SiratroredBW_FD_76838 | JGI IMG/M metagenome (GOLD analysis project Ga0099825, IMG submission 76838) | Root nodule microbial communities of legume samples collected from California, USA - Siratro red BW | ecosystem: Host-associated > Plants > Roots > Nodule | place: USA: California | collected... | reverse complement strand
AAATAAAAAAAAAAAAAAAAAAAAAAAAAAAATATATATATATATATATATATATATATATATATATATATATATATATATATATATATATATATATATATATATTTGCTATTACTTGTATGCATGGGTTTGAATTTCTCTTATTAGATCCATATTTCTAATTAAAGAAATCTAAGCTAAAATAAGGGAAATCAAAATCCACATAGTCTTATATATAAAAATATAAAAAAAATATACATGAACATTCGAAAACATAGAAAATAGAAAGAAGACTGTAAATCCATAAAACCATATTTTGAAGCCATGTAAATGTAGTATCTAATGCAACTGTGATGGCTTATGCCCTAGTCACCAAACCCACATAATACAAATGACACAAAACTAGAGGTTTGATTAGAAGATTGGGTCAATTTGAGCCTGTTTGGATCTCCAACCAGTTGCTTAGGTGTGAATTCAACCTTGAGGAGATCACTCTAGAGAGTATGGTGCATTAATGAAAAATCCTTCACTTGCATAAATGTTTAGAATAACTTAGAATAATTTGGGCCTTGTATTTAGACAAAGTAGAATAGGTTTGAGCCTTGTACTTGAGTCATGTGTAGAATAGAGTTCGAATAGGAAAGCATAATCCATTTAGGGATATAATTGGGCTTCTTAAGCCCAATGTAAACCTCATATGTCTAGGGTGAGACTTTAGAAGCAAGGAGCGTCCATACAAGCAAGGAGTGTCCACATCATTGGAGCACATGTTAATTGTGGCACACAAGCATGAAAAGTGTGAAGGCCACATGATGTCATCCTATTGGCTCTTCTAGATCTAGGATTTTGTATTTGAATTTGTTTTTTTTTTAATTTGACTCCTTTTTGGGTCGACCTTTGAACTATAAATAAGTGTGCTAGCTCCTTGTAAATTCAACATGGAATGAGTAGAGAAATTGTGTTGAAATTCAACTTCACTTGTTCTTGTGTTCATCTCGGGTTACCACGTTTTTAAGTGACTAGCTTAGACACTATTTAGGAGTTGGACTTACCTTTCTTAGACTTCAATTTCCCTTAATTTACTTCATTAATTTTGTGAGTTTATCATTTCAATCCATAACGTCCGTAGCCTTCTCCACACTTCATCCAATCAATCACGAAAATACAAATACAAAACTACAAAGAGAGAAGAAAACCTACATGTGTTTGTCATCAAACTGGAACCATAAAAAAGTAATATCTATAAAAAATTTTATAGCAAAAAGAGTACGAAAAGGTCATATTAGCTTAAAATACAATATTTCAGCAATTATGTACAATGAATCCAATTTATTATTACTGAAATAAAATTATTTAAAAATTGAAAATAAAGCATATGAAAAGTGTTTTCAATGTATAATAAGTGTAAATATGTGCACAAAATATGCATCATCAAATTCCTCCATAATTACCTTGAACTATTTATCAAAACAAGTTGAAAGCTCCTTTAATCCCTATGGTTAGGTATGTCATGGTTTTTTCATTTTCAAAACTTAAAATAAGCTACAAAATCATCAAGAAAAAGTTTAATAACGCTTAAAGAGATATACAAGTGAAACTAATGCAAGGTAGGTTAATTTGACTAAGTAGTTGAAAATGAAAGAAAGACTAAATCATATAAATAAATGTATGTTAAACAAATAAAATAAAAGAGTCAAATAAAGTTCTAGAAGTAAAAACATGAGTGAATCACATAAGAAAGAAAACAGACTGAGATCTAACCAAGGTATATTGATCCATAACTTAATTATCATGAGAAACTCATTATAGTCAACTGTAAGTGTTGAAGTTAGGCTTTAATTCCACTTTCTTTAAGATATATAAGTGGATGAAAATCTCTCTTTAAAAGCCCATTTTGTAGGTTGAGTTAGGCTTTAATTCCACTTTTTTTAAGATATATATAAGGTCCAATTATAACATATAAGTGAGTGCAAACTTTATATGATCTTCAAGGGATCAATATAATTTAGGATTTTCTTTGTAATTTGTATTATGTATTTTAATTAAGTGGTTGAATGGTCACATGAAAAAAAAACTACAAGAAATGATAGAAAATAATGATACATTTGGTGGGAAATAAAGACCACACTAGTGGGATTAATTACTAATGGGTATTAAAGACTAAGTAGTTACATAGTCATGATTAATATAGAATTTAGAGGGTCTTACATAATTTGGCCTATAAAAGGATATATATTTAGAAATGTAATGTATAAATAGAAAGTTTGAAAGAAAATTGAGTTTTTCTCTTTGTAAGAACTTATGGTATTCTAATTTACAAGATCTCAAATATGATCTTACCCCATGTAAACCAAGGTTGCAAAAATTGTTGCTTAATAATAGACTTTGTGATAGTTTATGAAGCAACTCTAGATGGGAAAAACCTAATGACAAAGACAACTCTTGCAAAGATGTTAAATAATGAAACAAGTTCCATAAACAATTGACTTAATGGAAATAAAATATTATCCTTGACCGTAAGGTTCAATGAACGGTCGATCATGGAGAGGAATGTCAGTATCTGCAACTGAATCACCAACTCCAACTGAATCACCAACTGCAACATACGGTGATGGAATAGCATTATCTGGCGCCAGGAGTGGTGTACCTAAATGACTAGCAGAAGTCGATGGTGTATCTATGTTGACAGCAGGTGTTGGTGTAAATGCGGGCTTGTGATAGATGTTGCAGAAAGAACAGGTGACTATGGTATAGTAGCAAGAAGAGTGGACCGTGTGGGTGACACGGGAGTGGTAGGAGTAAGCACATATCTTTTCTTCTTGGGTTGTGCTATTCCTTTGCCCTTGTAACCACCATGTGGTGGGGTCAGGATGGTCTCAGAAGACATGTTCCTGAAAGATGAAAAACAAATATATATATTGATAGTTTGATCCTGGTAAAGAGAGATCAATAATTTAAACCTTAATTTCAACTCCATATTATTATCACAGAATATCGACAAAATAAAACTAAGCTAAGGAGTAGTCTTTGAAAAGTAGTCTATTACTTAGGATAACAACTTCAACAATCAGAGATGATTTACTAATTCATATAATTAACTTTGGTCCCCCATGGTGGGGAGATAGAGTGCCTTACTCGGACATATATATAATGTATGGATTTGGTCTAGGACTTGTACTCAGAAAATTACAGAAAGCACTAACACAAACATAGTTATCACTTTTCTTGATTCCTTTTTATTTGAGCAAGAAATGAAACCTCAAGCAGACCTTGCTAACATTGGCCAGCAGAAGACTTTTTGGAACCTTTCATCAGAGTCTCAACTTCTATTTCAATACAAATTTTATCCAACCTATTTGACTGTTAAGGCCATCCAGATGAAAGTAGAGGACACCAAATGCAATAAAGCTACTTCAAGATTCACAGTTGAAAATAGAACAGAGTTGCAACAAAGAGGCTTGGTTGGGTGATTTGATTATGTTTTGTGACACAGGGAAATCTCCACAGTAGGTGATTGATTAACCAGATCACTTATTACCTTTAATGTTAAATTTCACGTTGTTGGATGCTAGTCTGTATAGTAATAAGTCGTTAATTATTGTTTAAAAATAAAATCATACTATCTTTTATATATATATATATATATATATATATATATAAAATTTTCAGGACAAATTCAATATAATGGGATCAAGAACTTTCATGCAACATGTAATTTAAAAAATTATCAATATATATGTTAATATATTCGATTAATTTCTCCATTTTCGGGAAATTTTATTTACTATTTTATCATTTAAACATAATTGTGCTGAGTCAATTTCAATAGTTATTTATAACCTAAAGCCGATAAAAGCATTGTTAGTTTTTTAATCACTCTGGGTCACTTTCGTTGGCTTTAGTATCTTCACCCTCTCTGCCACCAAAACCAAAACTCTGTCTAATCTCAACCCTCTTTTTCTCTCTTTTCATTCTTTCTTTCTTCACAAACAAAACAGAACCAAGTGTTCTGCAACCACAATCTAGGTAGACAACAGAAACCACCTGCTTTCTGAATTCTGTACCAAAAGATTAAGAAACAACTCCAATGTGTACTTGTACATGGGGTCCAAGGGCATCTTCATCCATGAAGCTCTTTCTGTTCATGATGCCTCTTGTGCTTGTTGCAAGAACTTCTAACCTCTGTAATTGGCTTTTCACTGGGAACCCACCTTTATTATTCAGCTCTGTCACTTCCTCAACTGGTAGTAGTTGAATGATCTTAGCCAAATAGTTGAATGATCTTCAGTGTGCCAATCGAAGCTAGTCTGTCACTGCCAATTGTAAGATCACATTTGGAAGCTTCAAGGTAATATTATTGGATACTTAAATTTTTCGTAGTTGAAACTAGTTTGATAACAACTTCTGGGATATAGACAAGGGTAGTGCTTATAGGGGTGAAGGCAGCTACATTGGTACCTCGAGGACAGAGATGAGGCATGTGCCATAAGACATGAAGAAGAAAAACATAGGTGATCCATTATGTGGCTAGCTCAATCTATGATCTTAAAGCCATGGAATCAGTTGTACAATTCCAAAAGGTGTTCTTCACACTTGTACTAATCTTAAGGGTTAGAAAATGTTCTAGGACTGTTTCAAATTGATTACCTAAATATAGCACGAGATAGCCCATTCCTTGATATGCAACTTTGTAGCCATTGGCTATAATATCTAAGTGAGGAATTTTCGGACAAAAAATGATTGAGAACGAAGAACATTTATAAAAGATGTGACTAGAGGCACCGGACTCAATTATCGATGGATCATATGCATGGTGTTGAAACACTTGGAATTGAAGAATATTAAGCTTGGATGTTGGATTTTTCAAATTTAAACCTCAAGTAGTGTTGGTTGCTCTTAAAAAAACATGGAATTTGTATTTTTTTTAGACACATAGCTTCGTAGTTACGAAGGCCATGCAATTAGTCAAGATTTTGTTGGGTATGACTCATTCTGTTATAGTATGTACATTCAGGCCATACAAACACCTCAACAACATGTGAGAGCTTTTTCTTTTTTTATTATTTATAATTCAACCCTTAAGTTTGCCATTTTGTCTTTATATAAAAGCCATTACAACAGGGGTAGGATGGGATAGAATTTCGATAGAACTCTACTTTCCTCCTACAGAATCCAAGTTTCACTGTTATAATCCAAATAATTGAGCTATGACTAAGGGTAGCGACTCTACTATGAGAATCAGACCCAAAACACCTACTTAAGAACAAAAATATGTAATAAAGGTTTGAATTAAAAAGATTATATGAATTTATTAAGGTCAAACTTGAATATGATGTTGTATTTAAGTTTTCTTTCTCAAGTAATTAGCTATTTATCTCAGTATTTAAATTTTCTTTCCCAAGTTTCTTGTAATCTATCCAAGTTTTGTTTGGTGGAAAAATAGGCAGCACTATGGATTATGGAAGTTTCTAAGATGAAATTTTTGTGAAAAATGTCAGATGAATGTTATATTTAAGAAGGAAATAATGTATATATAGAAAGAAAAGAATGTAACTAAAGCCATTAAGAATGTAACGGACCAGATACCTTAACTTTTTCTTTAATTTTGTAGAAAATATATAGGAGTTTGAATAAATTTGTTGTGGCATAATGCCCAAACGAAGAGAGAGCTTTTATCTTATTATTATATAATTTGACTACGTATTTATTTTGATTCTATTCTTTTTATAGTTAAATTTACAAAATAAAGAGATGCAATAACTCAGTTTAAGCCATAGCAGAGGAAAGGAAAACATTGAGCTCACCTACCAGTTGGTTGTTGTTTAAAATTTTCTTTCAAAGCTTAAGTACTCACTTGGCTCGGAAACATGTTCAATTTTGCCCGATTTCATTGCACACGGTTTTTTGTGCTGATCGGGCTGACACTGATCGGATTGATGTAATTGAACAATCAATTTGGTTCTAACTACAAATATGAACTGCTATTATAAAGAGAGAAGATAATGTTTCAAGAGAGGTAAAACTTCATGAATGAAAATCCTAAGGTTGGCGGAACCAAAAGCTATCAATATTTGAAGCTTGTAATCTAACACAAATATATTACTATCCTCTACAACATTATAAAACACTATTCATGCAAAAATTCACACAATAAGTCATGCCCATAAAAGAACTTAAACTATTATTGTTCATAAAACAATCATCCTCAAGAATATCGTCATCATCATCACTTTCTTTTTCTTCATCATCGTCATCATCATCTTCTTCTTCATCATTTCTTGATCTTCTTCATCTTCATCTTCTTCATTTTCATCTTCTTTGTCATCGTCTTCAAGTTTTTCCAACTCTTCAGGATCATGATCAAAGTTTTACAAGTGTGTAATATTTTCGATGTTGATAACCTCATTTGTATGTGACATTTCATCAACTTGGTAAGGGACATCAGTTTCTATATCAATCGATTCAATTCGACGACTTAGCTTTGTTTTAATTGGAACACACCAATTAGTTTGTCCATTCGAAGTGGTGGATATGAGATATAATACACTTGTCTGACATTCTACGCCAAGATAAATGGATCAAAGGGTTGGTATCTTAAATTCATTTGAATCTCCACAATTTTGGTTTTTGGATCCACTCTTGTAACTTTTTTAGATGGATCAAAACATTCACAATAAGAAAACACCACTTTCTTGGGATAATTTGAAGTATTGTACTCTAGCTCATATATTTTCTGAATGATCCCATAAAAATCATCTTCACCTCCTTCGTAAGGTCCTTAACATAAACACCACTATTTATTGTCTTTCTTCCTTTACTCCATGCATTAGTATGGAACTTGTACCCATTGACAAAGTATGTGTGTCATTATTTGACACAACTGAAGGGCCAATTTGACAAATCCCTTAAGTCTTGATTTTTCATAGTCAATGGCTCGTTATGAACCTACAAATATAAGTGCCATGAACAATTATGTTATTTAACGTATAAAACACTATGTGTTGAATAAATGGTCAAATACATACTTTTTCCTTGAACCAATTAGGGAAATATGAATGTATACGAGTAGAAGCACTTGTTTCAGGTATTCGCTATGACATTAAGAATAAACTGCCAAAAATTTAAAATTGCATCAGTCAATTTCTCGGCCAAATGTCAAACCTTGAATTCTTAATTATAAAGATTAGTCACTTACTCAAGATATGATTTAACTTCAGTGTAATTGATTAACACATTCACATCAATTCAGCATCAGTTAACTAATGAGTAAACATCTATGACCAATTTGTTGGAATACTGATAACCTTAAGTCATTATTTTGACCATGAAATTGAGTTTCACTCCTAGAAGACTATGGTGAGAGCATGAAACTCTTGAAAAAGTGAGAACAAAAGTACGTTGTCTCACGATGCAAGTAAGTTGCATAGATTGATCCTTCAACTCTGGCTTTATTCTTTATTGATGTTTGGAATCACCCATGAATCTAAAAAAAAAAGTAATATAGGCGTTAGGATTCCTAAGTATAATGAAAATGACAATTCTGGTTAAACAGTATGCAATCAATTACCACCTTTCAAATGGATACATTCATCTATACTGCACCAGTCCACCAACCAGTGCTTCATACAGAAGATGAATAAGAAGATGTTCCATTGAATCAAAGAAAGCAGGAGGAAATACTCTCTCTAACTTGCAAATAATAATTAGAATATTTTCCTCCACCCTTGATAGTAATTCTTGATTTAACGATGTAAAGCATAAATCTTTGAAGAAATGACTAATTTCAATCAAAGGATTTAAAACATTGATTGGCAATGAGTTAAACACAATAGGAATTAATGTCTCTGTGAATACATGACAATCATGACTTTTCATACTGTGAATCCTTTCCTTTTCAACATCAACACTTCTAGCCAAGTTTGAAGAATAGCCGTCAGACATCCGTAATTCTTTAATCCAACAACAAATTTGTTTAGCTTCAATTGTACTTAAAGTATAATTTGTTTTAGGCTTTACCATCTTTCTGTTACCTTGATCACTCAACTCTAAGTCTCTTCAGTTTACAATACAAAGATAAATCTTTTCTTACTTTATAGTTGTCTTTTGTCTTGCCAATAACATTCATGACAATATTGAATATATTGTCAAAGATTTTTTTTTCTATGTGCATGACACCAATATTAAGTCTTAACAAATTATCTTTCAAATAAGAAAGATCTGAAAAGATGCTTCTTTCGTCCAATTATGCCACTCCACATCCATCTATCCTTGTCACACCACTTTCGTTTATTTTTGGCAAATCCTTCACTCTTCTCTAAACTTGCACAGGTGTCAGCCTAAGAGGTGGCTCATCGGTTTCAACTTTGCCTTTTCAAAAAACTGTAACATTTCTCCGAAATGGATGATCTATGGGTAAGAACCTCCGATGTGAGTCAAACCAACAAGTTTTGCGACCATGATTTAATGTGAATGACTTATAATGTTATGCAATGGGGACAAGTTAATCTACCATGAGTTTCCCAACCAAACAACATCCCATAAGCGGGAAAGTGATTAATAGTTCACATCAAATCGGCCCTCAAAATAAAGTTTAATCCCCTTGAAATATCATATGTCAAAACACCAGACCACAATTTCTTCAAATCATCAATTAAAGCCACTAAGAAAACATCAATACAGGCCTTCGGATTTGATGACCTGGTATTAGACATGTTTAAAAAATATATGGTTTAGACATACATAGTTAAGGTGGGAGATTGTATGGAGTAACAATGACGAGCCAACAAGAATACGGTGACGATGATGCTTGAATGTAAGGGTTAAATCCATCAGAGCATAGGCCAAGTCGAACATTACGTGGATCAACAACATAAGTAGGATGTTTTGTATCAAAGTGCTTTCAGGCTTCACCATTAGGTGGATGACATAACCGACTTCACTTCTCTTTTGTGGTGTCACGTCATGTGTGGCGTAGTTTGCATAGAAGCAATGAGTCTTTGTAATCTTGGAATCAGAGGCAAATAGAACATTGACTTATCTAGAATTAGTTTTTTCTTTCTTCTTGCTGGATTAATTGGATGGTATCTTGGTATTTGACAAAACTTACATTGAAGCAATGACGCATCTTTCTTTCTAATATCATTATCATAAAACTACATACTCTGATTCACACAACAATCAATTTGCTTAGCTGTCAATCCCGATACCAACCTTTTAGCATCATAATAACTTGTTGGCAATTTCATTTTTGTAGGACTTATGTCCAACAACAGTTTTGTCGTACTCTCTAAGTATTGGTCAGGAATGTTTCAATTCGACTTATAAGCAAGAAGCCTAACACATATTGATAATTTGAATTCCGATGACCCTCTAAATAATGGCTTGTTTGCCTCTGCCAATAAATTATAAAATTGTTTAGTGACTTCATTTAGAGGCTCTTCTATGTTATTTGATTGTGCTTCTTCAAGTGCTCCATGTTGCTAGAGAGCATTATTCGTCAACTCTTTTGTTACCTTAAATTGATCCATTTCACTCATATGTAAATCAGTACTTGAACTAGAAACACAATTATCACCAACATTGATATTAACATCTCACATATCTTCACCATGATCAATCAAAATCCAATAGTTAGGTTTGAACCCCTTTTTGTATAAGTAAACTTTGACGATTTCATCCTTTAAAATCCTTGTAACCATCACATTTATGGCATGGACATCTAATCCCTCCATCAAGTTCATAATATTTATACTGTTTTGCCTTCTGGATGAACTCTTCAACCCCTATTACAAATGATTCCTTCAAACCTCTTCGCCCGCTATAACATCTATCGTACATTCATCTGCGATTGAATGGAATTTGATCCATCTTCTATAACAGATCATAGTACAGGATGATTAAACATAACATTAAAATGTTGTATATAACAACTATTGGCTTAATAGTTGTTATTGAACTGAAAAAGACATTAAAAGCCTTTACATACACTTAAAAGAGTATATCAAAGTATATTGTTATATTTTATTTGCACATATTTTTTATACATATACAATTCAATATCATTATGTTAAGTAAAAGTAGCTTGTTTTGTGGGTAACCAAATACTCTCACTGCACATATAAAAAATGATCAATTAATCAAATTAACTATAACATCATTCTACAAAAGGCATAAATTATATATAATTTGTGGGTAACCTACAGAAATGAATGGTATAAATCATTGGAGGAGGGTCATGCTTACGGCTAAGGCAAAACTACAGAGTCTTATGGTTGCAGTTTGGATGAGGAATTGTTTATATGAGGGCAAGATGATCACCGCTAGAGCAAAACACAAAAATTAGGCTACAGAAAGGATCAAGCTATATAGGAAGGGCACATTGTAAGCATAGATGAAGGAGAAATATGATTGCTCAAGTGTTAAGAAAACCCTTATTTTGAGTATAGGTGATTAAAATGTAAGAACTCAGTACAACCTGTTTGTTTATGTTTGTTGTTGAAGAATACACCTACTATTTTTTATGTGTGTAATTAGGGATCTAGAGTTTTAGTAATTATCATAGGCTAGTAATAAGGTTTTTTTTTTTGGGATTCCTAACATTCATGTCCAGTTCTATGTTTTGTTCTACTTTATACTTGGATCCCCATTCTATTTTTTTAAACAACTTGTTATAATTATTTCATGTAGAGGTTGTTATCCACACTAGATGGTTAATCAATAATCTATTAAATTTGAGTACCCTGTATTTTCTTTATTTTTATTTATGTTCATCTAGATAATATGGACTTTATGTGTGTATCGTTACCTTTAACTTCTCTCTCTCCTTTCTAAATCTATTTCGTATATATTGAGAAGATTGAACAGATCAAGACACTCATAAGCAGCAACTTAAATCCTCAGAAAAAATATTCTTCACTCTTTATTCATATATTCTCTTTTTTTTTCTTTCTCAAAGATGGCGGTTAAAGAGTTTCAATCAGATCAAGAAGCAAGAAATGAAGAAAGCACCCTTTTTAGAACACACATAATTAAACTCGTAATTACATACTTAAAAAATTTTCTTAACCAAGCCATTTTAGAATTTTATGGTACTTTTTCCAATCCTTTATATATGCAACATGACTATAATTTGAACAAACTCCCAATTACAATTGAATCACTGTTATTTTCGGGTTGTTATATTTCACATAGTTCATTAACCTTGTTCAAATCCATCCTAAACCCTAAAAATCAAGCTACAAATTTTGAATCCTAAACCCTATCACAAGTAATCATTGAATACATACATACCTTGTTCGTAGTCCATCCAGTAGTCTTCATTGAAGTTGGGTTGGATGATGCGGCTAACGCGCTGCCTGAACTATATCCCACTTGCTCTCTTCACATGCACAAAACATTGAAATAGAAATAGAATTAACCAGAAATTAAACAATTCAAAACAACAATGCAATTCACCACCTAAACCCTAAAAACTTAAAGTTAGGGCAAAGCTTGAACTACGCAACTCACCTCCACCGTCGATGAAGCCTTCTTACTCTGATCAAACCTCGAAATATCTCACAAACCTTCTAATTTTATTCACATTCACTTAAAATCAACTACACGTAGCTCATGCACCTTCACTCCCAAGACTCAATGGACAAATGTAGTGGGGGAACAATGAGACACACGATTTGGGAACAATGAAGTCAGCTCTTTTGTATAACACACCACGAATTACAGACAAAAAATATCGATGAAACTTAAAACATAAATTACCAATAGATTCACCGATGGAATACTTAAAAAAATTACCAATGGATTATAACCTGTGATAGGAGAAAATTTTGATTGCCTTTTCACGCCGAATTTTCAGACTAAATTATCGACAGATTATTTAAAATTTGTCGGAATATCAAATCACCATTACCGATGACTCACATCCGTCGTTTGTTTTGTCGATAAATTAGTCATCGAAGAATTCGTTGATAGTTAATTAGCGACGGATTCAGATCTGTCGCTATTTGTCCATTGGTATATAGCACTTTTTTTGTAGTGCTAGTTGAGTATTGCGAGCTACTCGTGGAGAGCTTGCAACTCAACCTTATGTTTGTTCAACTCATCCTGATGTTGATTCTGCATGAGCTCCAAAGCTTTGTTTAATTAGTCTTGTGTGTCAGCTATATAGTTTTGGAGATTTTCCTTATTATTTTGAAGAAGAGCCTCCATATGTGCCTTCAAGGCTTCGGTCAATGTTGGGTCATCTCAAGATTTCATGAGGATGATCCGTAGTGTTACTTCTAGTAAGTACCGTAAAACTTGTGGCTAGAAATTAGTTTTAGGACACTAAATATTCTTACTGAGATGGAGCATGAATTGTCCGAGGTGAAACGAGTGGGGCCTCGACAAAGTCAAGCTGAATTGTCTGAATAATGGTCACTGAACTGTTAAAAAATACAAAAAGCGGAGATCCACCTACAAAAGATTATCTGACACTCAAGCCAGTAAAAATTAGAAAAATTTAAAAATATGATTATATAAATACTGAATATTAAGTAAATATTCTTTGAGATAATATTATTTATAGAATTTTTACCTATGTTATAATATTCAAAGATAGTTTATTACTAAATACTTTCGAGGTAAAACCTTATATAATAATTTAGAAGGTCAATTATATTATTAAATTAAATTAACCAATGTTAATTTTGGTTATTAATACACCGTAATTTCATATGAGTATTAAATGAACCAAATATTATCATGAAGACGTACAGTATTAAATCGTTAAGAATTTTATTAATACATGGTTAAGTAGCTTTTCAATAAAAAAACAACAAATATTACCTCTACCACTAGACATTAAATAAAAAATTTTGGTACGAACAAAATTATTTTTCTGAATATGGGTAACATTTTGACTGTGTGATATGATTTTATTTACCGGCTAAAAGCATGAAATAATATCCTGGACAGTTACTTTTAGTTTATTTGGGAGATGCTACACTCTTTGTCAGAGCATAGATATCTAGGAAACAAGAGTACGAGTCAGATGTACAATATATCTTTTATGAGTGTTGCTTTATTAGGTATAATCTAATAATTAGGGCCAGCACATGACTACTTCCCTATCTCAATCAATCCCTCTGCACATATCATACACTTCATACAGCTAGTTACTTTTATTACACTATTTCTTTCCTTTTTCAAACAATTATATATGGTAAGAAAAAACACAGAAAAATATACATTAGAGGAAAAACATTTTTACTATAAATGAGTGATGGCTGGTCATTGTGGTAATAAATGGCGTACAGAGTATTGATCAGTTAGTATGTGAAATAGAAACGAAAACAACCAACACCAATATGTTTTGTTATTGAAAATAGACACATATTATGGAGCAGTTATAAACCCTAAACTCTGAATCATCAACATTATCATAAGTTATTTACTAGAACATTTATCTGTAAACTAGTGAGGAATGATCTGATTATAGTAGGGGCATGGAGGTAATAAGATAAACATAAATGAAAGAAAGAGTTGAATGTATTTGAATAAAGTAGTGAACTACAGAGTCCAACAACTGTGCGTTTGTAGAGAGCAACAAATAGCTTCTGGTTGTGTGTGATTTGTTTCACTTTTCCCACATAAAATGGGAAACAAAGAATTAACGAGGTGTTAGAGTCACGTGAAACTTGCCATCCCATTTGAAGCATTTGTAATAATGTATAATTTGGTTTCTTTGCTGAGAGTTTCGTTCTATGTGGGCCAATTTGAAAGGGACCTCTTATCTCCACGCTTCAACATTATCCACCATCTCCAAAGAAAATGTGGAAAACTAATATGCTTGCTTCATCTACTCAATCTCTTTCACGCTAAAAACTACAAGACCAACAAAGATGTTTCGGGACCAATGATTGGTCAAAACTGATTACGATAGATAGAGATTGAGATGCCAAATTATTAACAACAAATGAAGGCACCAAATTGTGCAACTATGTCAAAAAATGTTGTCACGTTTCGGCAGCCAAACCTTATTCATGGTACTCTCGTTGGTTTCTGCTTGCAAATTCATGGGTTTTGCCTTACTTTTGAGTTATATATTAATCTTTTCGTTGTTAAGATGTTAATGCATGGCTAGTTTATCACAAATTCAATGTAGAGAGAGGTTCAGTTCTAGATACTTGGTCAAATTTCTTTTTTTCTCATGTTCAGCGACATAATCTCAATGAAACTTCTAGATTTGAGAATTTTATTTTAATATAAATTAGATTTTATATCCAATTAAAGTCTTCAAAAATTGAACAAAAAAAAAACTCTTAAAGGATTGTGATCATACCCATTTGATATGGGTATGTTTAGATAATAAGGTTCGAGGTGTTAATAACCATAAGCGTTGTCTTGCATTTTTTAGAATATTATTTTAAAGATGAAATAATTACTATAATCATAGAATAAATTAAAGTAAATTAACAAAAAAACAGATAGAACAAAAAGACAATAGTTGTTTAGTTATAAGGTAATTTACAAGTATTTATATATTGAATCTTAAAATGGTTGGTTTGAACTAGACAACGAGTCATTGTTTATTATATGTGTTGCATAACTAGAGATTAGGGTATGGTGGTTGCATGAGCGGCCTAGATTACAAAATGGTAGATACGTGGGAAGGAGTTTAAGTTGGTTTATCTTAGACACTTATTTAAGAAAAAAAATGAAAAGCAAAAGAATGATGATATATATATATATATATATATATATATATATATATATATATATATATATATATATATATATATATATATTTTTAATTTTTTT
>Ga0099825_1006380_pt1 | contig 14780 bp, 8 predicted proteins | sample SiratroredBW_FD_76838 | JGI IMG/M metagenome (GOLD analysis project Ga0099825, IMG submission 76838) | Root nodule microbial communities of legume samples collected from California, USA - Siratro red BW | ecosystem: Host-associated > Plants > Roots > Nodule | place: USA: California | collected... | reverse complement strand
TATTATTATTATTATTATTATTATTATTATTTATTACTATTATTATTTCATATTTAAGTACTATTAAAGGAATATTCGAAATTATTAAAAAAAGTATTTTTAAGATTACATTTATATTTAAAATGATTCTAATTTACTTGGAAATTATAATTTAGTTTCTGCATATTAATTTTGATATTACAATGTTGAATCGCACAAATAGGAATTTTATCTTTAAAGATAAAAGCGTTTTTTTAATTTTTTTTATAACTAATAATTATAATATATTAACTATATATAACATAAGGAAATAAGTTTTACTTTTTTTTTCTAGTCATATATAATTTAAATTCAATATAATTTTTTTTCTTAAATATGTTTTAAGTCTAAGAAAGTATTGCTATTTTTTATTTTGGTCTTTATAAATTTTTAGTTTTAAATCTTTGACCTTTCAGCTAGTATTTATTATTTTAGTTCTTTTTATTATTTATAATTAATTTAATAACATATTATGTTTAAGTGCATTATATATTGATTAATATATTTACTAGTTTTACAAATAAGGTATTCACTTATAAATTTTTAAAATTTTAATATATTACAAACAATAAATTTATATCCTTTTTTAATAATAATCATAATTATTATTATTAATTTATAAAATATTATATACATATATATATATATATATATTAATTAAAATTTATATTATGTAAATATTTTCAATAGCTAAACTATATTTAATTAAAATTTATAGTGTATATTTTTAAACATATAAACTTATATCGATTGCATTATCATCTAAAAATATAGATTATTGTTAACTTTTATGTAAAGTACTTAGAAGAATTATAATTTCTTTCATAATATATTTGTGTTTTTATCTTATTTTTAAGATACATTTTGATGATTCTTTTTTTTCAAAAATTCAATTTAATCCTTTCATCTTTAAATTTGTTTCACTTTGATTTCTAAAACAATGACTATTTTCGGTTTTGAAACATGATTTTAAATCCCACTTAAACTAATTCAAAAGATGAAACTTGAATTATCAGCTTTACTGAAAAAAAAAAACCATGTTTGATAAAAAAAACACCAATGAATATAGTGAAAAATTTACATAAATGTGAGTCTAATGAAAAAATTGGAAATCTAATATCAAGTTTCCTTTTTTATTATCTATGAAACTTGTTTTTACACACTTTTTACTATATTTATAATATTTTATTTGAATACCAATTGGTTTCATATTTTTCATTTAAATGACTTTAAGGAGACCAAAATTTATGTTTTGAACAAGTTAAATTCAAAGCAGTGCTTTACAATTGAAATTAATTACTATTTCATAATAATCATTGAGCTGAATTCAAAAGATAAATAATCAAAATCAGTTTTTTTTTAAGATACAAAATAAAAATAAATCTTAAAATAAAATAAATATAATTTAACCATCTTTAGGCTCCCACTTCTGCATGAATATTAATCTTATCCCAAAAACACTATTGTCCACCAATATGGCTTTAAGGAACTTTCGCATCTCCTCTTGAACACGTAGTCTCAAAAGCCTTCAAGCATTGTTCTTTTGGTTCAAGAAAAATATATGATTCCAACAGAAACTAACAAACCAGACATTGACACGTGGATGTTCGTGGAGTTTCATGATCGCCACCAAAAAAGGAGGTTGATCGGTAGTTTATTTTGCTGTTTGTCGGGGTACCATGTTGTTGTTATTGTTGTTCATATTCACGTACACACAAATTCCTTCCTTGCAATTGTATCATGAATTTTTTCCGCAACTGTACTCAGTGATGCTTCTCTCTTTTGCTTCATAGCCAGGTTTCTCTCTTCCACAAACTCTTCAGTTTCTATAATTTGGTCTATATTTCATACATATCATATCTTTGTTTTGTCATGAAATGTACCTAATTTTTAAAACAACATATCCTTGCATGATGTATGGTTACAGGAAGTTTTGTTTGAAATTGTATAGAAATGTTTTGATGTAGATCTGATTTGTGATATGTGAACATATCTAGCAGACCTTTTGAAATCTGAAGCCGCTATCTTGTATCAACCCTATACAATTCTATCTTCATGTTTAATTAATGGATGTGTAAATTAATGGAAAGTTTTTAGGAGTACTGCATTTGACAAAGATTTGTACCCTTATAGTGGAGTTCTTGGGGTTTGTGAAATGATAAACTTTCTTCTTGGTGTAAGGTAACCTATAATGCTCACTGAGTCACAATTATATAGTGTTTGCCTGGGCTTAGAATGTCTTGAAGATTTTGTTTCTAGATTTTCAATTTAATAATTGAACGATTGTTTGCAAGATAAGAACATTATTGGAATTTGAATTTGAGTATTGGTGGACTTGTTCAAAGTGATAATCTGGGCGTGCATTGCTTATTACGATTCAACTATTGAGAGTTCCATTTCTTTAATTTCAGAAGTCACACTGCTGTTGTGTTGTCAGTTACACAGAGTTGATCTGCTGGTTTTGAAGCAGATTTCAATAATGATTCTTGCTGCTCTTCTAACTTCAGTTGGAATTAACCTTGGGCTATGTTCTTTATTTTTCACCCTCTACTCTCTATTGAGGAAACAACCTTGTAATCTTACCGTCTATGCTCCTCGCTTAGTTTCTGAAAGAAAACGTCAAGAGGGTGCTCAATCTAACTTGGAACGTTTATTAGCTAGTACTGACTGGGTGAGAGAAGCATGGGAGACCACTGAAGAAGAATTCTTATCAACTGCTGGCTTAGACGCTTTTGTCTTTATGCGCATATTTGTTTTCAGGTGACTTAAATTATTCCATTGCTAGATTTAAAGAACTATCTCATTATATTGGCTAACCAAGCCTCTTTTACAAATTTTGCTGGACATTCCAACATCCTGAGTATAACTTATCTATGTTTATGCAAGTTCATACATGAAGGTAAACATGTATATGTGGTTTCTGCATCAGAACTGGATTCCCTTTGCTGTAGTAAATTTGATTCAAATGTGTATTCATTAGTTAACTTAAATTTTATTAGTGATCACTGTGTCTCTGACTACTTTTATATCAACATTTCTTCAAAATATATATTGGTCTTCCAATTTTGTGTCACCTTGTTGTATGTTTTCGAAGGGATCACTTTTTTTTTGTTTACTAATGTTTTTCCTCTTTGTATATTGTGCAGTTTTAAAATATTTACTTTTGGTGGAATTGTGGGACTACTCATTCTTCTTCCAATTAATTGTTTGGGGACTCAGCTTCGTGATAATTCTGAGTTTCAAAACAAGTCTTTGGATTCCTTCAGTATTTCTAATGTTAACAATGGTTCAAACAGGTGAGTATTGTTGATCAAGATGGTCTTAACTCTTTAGGTATTATTATTTATTATAAATGGTTTCAAATCTTGTATGAATGGAAGAGGAAGTTCTGATAACAGGACTGATTTACCACTGTCATGCATTTATATTAGGTAGTCCTGGTTTTTAGTTACTATTTTTCTTCCCCAAAATATGCAAGTCCATCCTAGCACTTCGGACAAAAATGTATTTGTTTGTTGTTGTAACTACACCATTTGTGAGAATGAAAAGACTTCCTCATGAGTGTTAATGATTTTTATCTATATCATAACATGGTAACTCTGATCGCTAGATTTGGCCTTTCGCAAGGTTATGGATCCACTTTTGTGCCGCATATGTCTTCACTGGAGTTGTCTGCATTCTTCTTTATTATGTAAGTAGTTTTTGTTCACATTGCTTTGTACATGCACAAGATTTTTCTAGTTTTGCTAAATGACAAAAGATAGTGATTGAATTTCATGCTTGATGTTATTGCCATATGCAGGAGTATGACTATATTTCATCAAAAAGAATTGCTTGTTTCTATTCATCCAAGCCCGAGCCTCATCAGTTTAGTATATTAGTAAGAGGTATTCCTGTTCCAGTTGGAAGCAATTGTACTGATACTGTTGAGCAGTTCTTCCGGGAGTATCATCCTTCTACTTATCATTCACATGCGGTTGTTCGACGAAGCAGTAAACTTCAAATTCTAGTTGTAAGTGGTTTCATGGGGTTTTAATTGGTTTAAATATTTTCTCTTGACCTTTGCTCAATTTTTCTTATTAAACTATATTCCTCACAGACAGATGCAGAGAGACTGTACAAAAGGCTTACCCAACTGAAGAATAAAGACAATACTCCTCAAAGGCAAAGGCGTGATGGATGTTTGGGACTTTTTGGGCATAAAGTTGATATGATAGATCGTTATGAAAAGACATTGGGAGACCTTGAAGACAATGTGAGAATAGAACAGTGTTCAGTGGCAGGAAAGGTAATTTATCTATCATGTTTATAATAACCTTCAGGACTTAAGTAATACTTAATTTTTTTCCAATAGGGTTGTTTAATATGTAGTGTGGTTTACACCCTATATTATAAGGATAAGGCAAGTAAGTGGTGATAATTTTACTTAATCAATTTAAGTAAAATCATCAGTAAGTGAAAATATTACCCATATTGTGTTGTTCACAATTGATTCTGTTCATTCTTACATATCTTTTTAACACCAACACAATATCTGTACTACTCCATCTTCAAATTGAAGATCTATAATAAATTAGATTGGAGAAATAAAAAAAATATGAATAAGGAAAAAATGAAAGACAAGGATGAAGGTGTCTAAATCTACTTTTCTATGGATCAATTTACATATTTTGGTTGGTCATGTTGACCAATAAATAGACACTTGGTTTATTGTATGCTTACAGTACAGGAATTACGATTCTACCTTAAGATTTAGTCTCTCTTAAATAGTAAAATCTAAAAATAAAGTTAATGTGGGCAGAATGAAAAATCAAAGGAGTGGGAGAAACTTGAGTCATATATAGGGAGAAGTGGATTCAACTGAGTAAAGAAATCATTTGGCACAAATTTGTGTGGAAGAAAAGAAAAAAACCAAAAAGAAGCACTAAAGATGCATTCCGTTTGAGCATAGAACAATAAATTCCAATACTATCAACCATATGCCGAACTGAATTTTTCTTTGTTTTATTGGAAATAAGACTTAATGTACCCATTTATTACTCAATGTCAAACTCGGACCAATAAGAACAAATCGGTCATGTGACTCATGTAATCAGGCTTGCTTTTGATTTTGATTAACCCTCGTTTTCTCCTTAACTTATGGGTTGAATAGTAGATATCCGTTGTGAAATGGTTTTGTATATGAATATTGTATCCTGCAGTAGATATACTTTTTCATGGTTTAATTGAATATCTTATATATGCACTTGTTTAACAACTACTTTCAATTTAAAGGAAGTTCCTGCTGCCTTTGTCTCATTTAAGTCACGATTTGGTGCTGCAATAGCTCTAAACATTCAAGAAAGTATCAACCCCACACACTGGATTACTGAGCAAGCTCCAGAGCCTCAAGATGTTTATTGGCCTTTCTTTTCTGTCACATTCATTAGAAGATGGATCAGCAAGCTGGTGGCTTATGTTGCCTGCAATGTTCTTACAATTCTATTTTTAATCCCAGTTGCTCTAGTGCAAGGTCTTAGCCATCTTGATCAGTTGGAAACCATGTTCCCTGCTCTAAAATGCATACTGAGAATGTAAGTAGGAAATGTTACCCATTTAACTTTTCCTTTCCATAGTTTGCTAGAGAATAAGATCAGATATATAAACATTTGTGCCTTTGCATTACATGAGAAATGAGAATTATTTTCAGCCCAATTGAAGTGCACATCTTAGGGAGAGACTTGATTTTCTATTCTCTTGATTGTTTTTTTAATTGAGGGTCTTCACAAGATACTCGGAAGGGTTAGATTTTGTTCATATCTTTTGGTTGCATTCTGTTAGTTGGCTTGCCTAGAATGCTGAGTTGTTACATTTTTTCTGTTTTTCATTATTTCCTCTGACTAGGAAAGGAAGTTATCTAACTCCTATCCTTCTCTGTGATTTTCCTTTTTCACTCCACTATTTGTTTTCTTGTTTTATACAGGAAAATAAAAATGATGCATTTCTTATTTTCATTTTTGTGCTGGATACTTCCAATTTCTCCTACTCGTGTAGTTTTTATGAGATAGAATAGAATATATGCTAAAAATATCACCTGAATAAAAAGGAAAATAAGTCATGCATCGTTAAAGCTTGACAAGTCCCAAACTTGAATTTCATAATTCTCTCTGATGCTGTGACAATTCTTTATTGTAGTTTTTATCTAGGCGAAATTATATTATGATGGTATTTTTTTACATTATAAGAGTAGTAAAAGAAAGTATAAAGGTGAGAAAGAAATAACTTATCTGAGAGGAGGGTGTAAAAGCCTAATGGGATTAGATAGTCGGATTTGGTGGACCAGTATCGGTGGGTGTGTACCGAGTTGCAAAATTGGATGTATTATGAAATTTTAAGAATTTTTGTTCCACTTTGACGGCTTGTAAGTTGCAAGAATGGTTTATTTTTTTGATGAGAAACAGTAATTGTGTGGAATGACAACTAAAGTAGAGCTTCCTATGTCTGCTTGTTGCAGGGCAGTTGTCAGCCAAGTTATAACAGGATACCTTCCTATTCTGATTCTTCAGATGTTTCTGTCCTTTGTGCCACCTATTATGATTATGCTTTCATCCTTGCAAGGATACATATCATGGAGTCAAATACAAAAAAGTGCATGCACTAAAGTATTATGGTTTACTATATGGAACATTTTCTTTACAAATGTATTATCAGGGTCAGTTTTGTATCGATTGACTGTCTTTCTTGAGCCCAAAGAGTTTCCCAGAGTACTAGCAGAAGCTGTACCAGCACAGGTGAGAACAATTACTTGTTTCACAAGTTAAATAAATTTCTGCAATATTTTCTATAGATCTCACCATATCGAGGGAATACTTTTCCTTGAAATGAAAATTTATGACTATTTGCTGATGCTGCGAGGAAAATGCTTCATATGTTGTGCATAAAATGTTCATATTTATACTACATATGTGGTGCAGGCATCATTCTTCATAGCATATGTTGTGACATTCGGATGGACTAACGTAGCATCAGAACTCTTTCAATTGATTCAACTTCTTTACAACTATATTAATATAATTTTTGTTGGAGATATTGACACTGATGATTTTGAGGCACCATCAATTCCTTACCACAGGGAAATTCCCAGGATTCTTTTCTTTGATCTTCTTGGTGTTACATACTTCATCCTTGCTCCTCTAATACTTCCATTTCTCTTAGTCTACTTTTGTTTGGGATACATCATTTATCGCAACCAGGTTTGCAAATTGTTTTTGTTTTCCTCTTTCCTTATATACTTTTATCTTTCTTATTTCTTGTATAATATGAATTTAATATAGCATGGCTAGCATATTACCTTATTAACAGTGATCACTTTGCAAACTTAGACGATTTGAGATGCAAATATAAGTGTTATCAAATTATCACAATAAAAGTTTGTCACATATACTCTGCGGCAACTTTGAACACGATGTTTTTGAAATTGTAATTGTTAGAGGGTTTCTGGATTGTCTCTGGTCTTTTACAAACTTGGTCACCATACAATATTCTATTTTACCTTTATTGTGAACACCAGCAGATCAATGATGAAAAGCTCATTCTGTTTTGTCATAATGCAAAATAGAGAAAATATGATATTGTATAATATAACTATCTATAATTATTATTGTTTGAACACTTTCTCTTAATCATTTAACTTTAGTAGTAAAGAAATTAATTCTATCAAATGAGAGACTCTTCCAGGATAAAATGATTTTATGGGTGCTGTGTGTGTTATCAAGCAAGCATTTCATCCACTACTTTCCCTACCCTCAATCTCCTAACCATTAAGGCTGGAAAAAAATTGTGATCATGTTTTCATCTAATGCTTATAGTTGCTTTAGTTAATTTAAATTAATTTCTTTTGTTTTGGTTCTCTCTCATATGATATGATTCCTGAGGCAAAATAGGGACAATTCATGGCTATATAAAGATGAAACTTGGTAGAAGACTTCATTGTGTCATTGAAAAAATGTCAATCACTTGTTTCCCATGTGATTACTAAAGTTCTTATGATATCCTAAATTTTTGTTTCTGTGACAGCTCTTAAATGTTTATGTGGCAAAGTACCACACTGGAGGAGAGTTTTGGCCTACAGTGCACAACTGCACAATTTTTTCATTGGTACTGATGCATATTATAGTAATTGGGATATTCGGGCTGAAGAAGCTTCCACTGGCCTCTGCCTTGATTCTTCCCCTTCCTATTCTCACACTTCTATTCAATGAGTATTGCCGGAAACGGTTCTTTCCTATTTTCAAGGCTTATCCTACCGAAGTATGGTGGTTGACAACTCATTCTAATTTATTTTGACTTTTTTTTTTCTGTTGATTACTATGTCTGTATGTTGTTCATATTCCTCGTTTAGTTGTGAAGTTATGGTTCTTACTAATGCACTTTTTGCATGCCCTAATGAGCATTTAACTTTCCATTGTTAACATTATCTTGGCTCTTGCCTCTCATCAAACCTGGCTGCTAGTTGTTCACTTGCATCATCTGGCCTAACTAGATAACAGGAAATGCTTGACCACAAAATCACTCGCATCTAACCGTTATAGATTGTAGAGCAGGGTTCTTAAGTTAGTGTTAGATGTAGAAAAAAATTGAAATATAGCATTCTCAGTAGTGATGAAATTATAAAGAGATCTGGCTGTTGATTAGACTGACAGTAACTATGGACACTTGTGGTTGTAAAGGATGTATACATCCCATATCTGGGGAATGGCTTGGTTTAGATTAAAAAAGTCACCTTATGATGTCTTTTTGTAGTTCTTATGATGTTCATTTGGTTGTTAGATTGGCTTCACCAAAATTGTAACAATTTATGAGGAACTGTTTCCAGTGTAGAGAAACACATGTTGCTAATATGATTATAGCATTTTCTTCTGCTTTGAAGTAGCTTAGAGATGATTATTCTTTTTCAATTATGAGTTGTGTTCCCTTTTTTCCATTTGCCTTTTTGCAATCTGATGAAGCCAAGTCTTCTGCATGCAGTGTTTGATCAAAAAGGACAGAGTAGACCAAAATGAGCCTAACATGTCTGAATTTTATGATAAGTTGGCCAGTGCATATAATGATCCAGCTTTGATGCCAGTCAAATATTCAGGAAGGAGTGGTAACAGCCACAGGCTTCCTCTACTTAATAACTCAAAAGTTTAAGTTCATAATTAGCTTCCAATGGCTTCACTTGTAAGTAACAAATGTAGAGTTTAACAGAAGGTTTGTGATGCTGGTATAAGACAGTGTACCTTCTACTTCTGACTTTCTTTAAGATTATATTTGAGTAACCTGTGTAAGTTGCATGTCCTCTTCATATTTGCATGAAATATTGTTGCCACTCATTTTGGATAAACTTGTCTATACACAATACTTATGAAACGAAAAAGTTGTTCATTGACTAAGATTAATTTTTGAATAAATTTTATTTTTTTTCCTAACTTTGTTATTGTATAAGTTAAATATTAACTTTAGAGAAAACAAGAGTTTTTTGTAAATTAATTTATTCATAAAATAATTATAGGTTTTGGAGAACTTATTTTATTTGTTAATAAAAAATTATCTAATCATGCTCATGTTAGAATTCTAATAATTTTGTAATTGCACTGTCAATAGTTAAATGAATATCATATAATAAATACTACATCTAAATACTGTATTAATTAAGAGTAGAAATACGAAAAACATAATTTAGTCTTTTTCTTTTGTTATTGCATAAAATATTAAGAGGAAAAACTATAAAGTGACGGTGTAAAATAGTTTTATGCCATTAATCAATTGCAAATTATACCATTATAAGTTTGTGATTTGCGATTGCATAATATAAGGAAAAAAACTGTTTTCCATTGTCTATTCATCATCATTAATTTGTAAAATTAACAATATGGTGCTCGAAAATTGTTGATACATAGTGTCATTCATTATTGCATACAAATTCACCTTAAAAACATATTCAAAGTCTTGTAATAATAATAATAATATTAAACAACACTTTTATTTTATCGAACATTTGTTCTACACTATTTTAATCATGCAATTTTTGCTCCTATATTAACTAAACATCCTTTGACAAAAAACGATACTATCCATTTACATTGATACTCGAATGTCACATCAACATTTAAAAAAAAGAAAGAAAAAATAGATGTCAATTTAATAGATATATTAAAATTACACATGACAGACCAAATCGCAAGCAAATATCTCAATAAAAAATTTTAGAAAGAAATTGAAAAGATACTCTTAACAAGTTAAATTTGTTTATTCAAAATTTAAAAAAAATAAAAATTTGAATAATATAAGAGAGTTTTTATAAATTAATTTATACAAAAGTTATTTTTAATTTATGAAAAAATTTATTTTTTGTTTTCTACTTTAAAAGCGTTTTTTTTTTTAATCTATTATAACTTATGCATCATAGGAAGATGAAATAAAATTCATTTTTTTTATTTGTTAAAATTTTAGACTTCTTACGTTAATTATTAGATACTATTTTAGTGTTATTGACGCCATCTCATTCATATCTTGTTGTGACAAGTTTGCTTTAAAACTTGAGAAGAATGGTATAAATATATCAGTAAAAAATCATGATTTTTATTTTTATAAAAACATGACAGTGACAACTTTCTTTTATACTTGTGTAGAACAATACCCTCCAAATGTGCTTCAAGCTTTTTCACTTTCATTCATTTTAATGTGCTGGTTTTATTGTCAACTTTCATATTTGTTGTCAGTTTCTACTAGGACCATTTTTATTCTTGCTGAGTCAAGAGAAATAAAATAAGTCCAAATGCACCAAACTTTATTCTTAAAAAACTTATTCTGTTCCTTAAAGTGAGGTAAAGAAACCATGAATACTTGTTAAGACACATTATAATGTTTAATGATTGTGTGAAATGTGAGACAAGTCTTTGGGACCCAACTTCCTTAATTTTTGAAGTGATTATCAGAAAAAATAAATGTACTTGTGGTTCAATTATCACATGTCTACTTTCTTAAAGTTTAAGTGTGCACATAAAAACATCAGAAGATGACACAATTATTGATCAATCAAAGTTTGATGAGACAACATTGTAAAATCATTTGAATAGATTTACTTAGTATTAGTTATATAGTTGTGGCTTGAACCCAAATCATGTTCCTGGTGGAGCATTATAACAATCATCTTCTCTGACCTTTATTGCATAAGACAAGAGCAAAAAGCACTCTAATTTTTATCTTTTTGTGTTTTAAGAGACTTCTACAATTAGATTCCTTACACACTGCTCAATTCCACTTCTCACAAATCTATCAGATAAGATTTGACATACAAATCCTTAAAAAGATCTTGGTATTTTGAAGTACTAATCCTAAGTTAAAAAAAACATCTTTTATGTTCACTAAAAAAGTAACATATATGTGTATTATCTTGGTTAACGCTTTACAACTTTATTGGTTTAATTTTGCTTTTCATATATCTTAATGCCTCACAAGAACTCACAGTTATACAAGTCAATGAGAGAAATGTTACCATTGCAAAAAGGGTCACCCTCCAATCATGCAATGGCTTTGTGAAAGTGATTAAAGATAACACCACATTCAAATGATAATGCTTTTTATTCCAGCACTCAAAGGATCTTAAATAATCCACAACACACTAATGAAAATATAACTCAACTGATTCCAAGCTATATAATCCAAACGCCAACTGCAACTTCCTCTGGTTTCTGTATCTCAGTCAATACATTTTGGCTACACAGGATTTATTTTTTGTTTTCTGTTGTCTTTTTTCTTTGACAAATGCTGCGTAGTTCTCTGTCTCAAATCTCCTTGATCCCTAGAAAAATTTGCAAGAAAGAACAAATCATAGACAGTGTGAAAATCATAGTCTTAAAATAAATACTAAACCAAATATTGTTTTAATATGCAGCAATGACCAATTCAAGCTAGCACTATAGCATAAAACATATTTAAATTCTTATATATGTTCACAGAAAGTGAAATCTAAATACCCTTTATCCAGATCCAACAAGCTTGCACCAATTACAAAAGTCTGAGCAGCTGCCAAATGTTCAGTATAAAAGCCAACTATAAAGAAACAAACAAATGGAGCCAATATCAGTGTGTGACTTGTTCCCCTCTAAAAACAGAACTATTCCAAAGCTTCACTCACTACATTATAAAAGCCTAAACAAGCACTAAAAAATCACAGCAAAACCAAGCTCAGTACCTTAAAAGAACCACTTAGAAGCGTAAGAAAACCAAGCAGTGTAACTTCTCAGAGAAAAATGGCAAGGAAGAGAAAGGTTTCTGAAGAAGTTGAAGAGAGAAATCCATGTGATGAAACAGTGGCCTGGGATGAGGTGATGAAGGAAGCTGCTGCACTAAGTGGGAGGAGATTGAGGAAGAGATTTGTTGGTGTGAGACAAAGGCCTTCAGGAAGATGGGTAGCTGAGATAAAAGATACCATTCAGAAGATAAGAGTGTGGTTAGGAACCTTTGATACAGCTGAGGAAGCTGCAAGAGCCTATGATGAAGCTGCATGCCTTCTTCGAGGTGCCAACACTAGAACAAACTTCTGGCCTTCTTCTCAGTCTTCCTCAACTCCTGCTCTTCCCTCCAAGATTACCAATCTCCTCCTTCAAAGGCTCAAAGCAAGGAATAACAGTAGAACAAACCCTTCCACTCTCTCTTCATCTTCCTCCTCCACATCCCTTTTAATCAACCAGCAACAAAGCCAACAAGAAGATGCATATGGAACTGAGTCAACATATTTCACTTTGGACCAATTCTCAGATTTCCTTAACGACTCGGAAGATTACAGCACAAACAACAATGAGTTTAGTAATGATAGTGCACAAATTGATTGCCTCACAAGTAGTCTTGAGTCATGCTTGAATGAAAATGATGATTGCAGGGAAAAAGAAAAAGAAATGGAAGTGGAATTTGACTTCAACAGTGTGACACAAACGTCAAGTGCTGATATAAATTCCGGAGGGGAAAGAGAGGAAGACAATGAAGAAGGAACTGGTTTGAGTACTCAGGATTTTCAGTTCTTGGACGATGTTGTTCCATCAAGTTACCATTGTTCAGTTTTTGAGATTACTGAAGAGATTGAGGAGCAGTTGGAGCCTGAGAACTATGGTGATGAGCCTTCAATGCTTAGAGAAGTCATGAAGAGAATGAAATATGAGAGGAAGTTTTCAGCTTCCCTCTATGCCTTCAATGGAATACCTGAATGCTTGAAGTTGAAACTTGAATCAGGAAACAAAAATTGAAGTGGGGTTTGTGTTGTGTATCTAATCAACTAACCAACCTCAAGATGGCTTGTAGCAAAATCAAATTTGAGGCTATTGAGAAGAATGAAGAATGCATAGAAGCAATGGATATGAAAGAGCCACAAACATCAGTTCTTTTTCATGCAGTTTTGATGATGAACTGTTACTATGGAATTCACTTGATCTTCCTACTATTTGTTGTGTTAACTAACTACCATTCCAAGCTTCATTCATTTATGTAACTGATGCATGCTATATAACATGTACGGTAACATCAGATTTATGAAATGAAAAATATTTTGTAGTAAATACTGTGTAGTTATTTCATTAGCCATTCATTATGTACGAAGAAAATCTTCTGCTAATGAAGCTGCATCTTTATCTTTTAAGTTTTAATATAATCATCATCTCTTTTCCTTGTTTGTTCAGTTTATATAAGCTCCAAAACTAGATTTCAAGCCATTTATTAAACTACAACAACCCTATCCCCAATTGATTCATAAACATAGTCATTCTCTAATTATGGTTAATGCATTGTGATGTACAGTATGATTTATGACTTTTACATTAATCACTTTAAAAATCATATATAAGATAACTTCTAATATGCTGACCATGTAAATACATCAAATTAAACTGATTATTGAAAATAAAAAGAAGAAAAAAGTATACACTGACAATATAAAATAGTTTTACATTATTATCTAATAACAAACTATCGTAAATAGTATGTTTATTGACTTTTGTTATAACTATCTCAAAAATCATAGTACTTGTAAATGTTATTGAATTGCAGAAATACAAAAATAATATTCTGAATTGTAAAATCTAAAAAAAGTATTTTCGAAATTTTGGAAAAATATGAGAATGCAGGACGAAGTGCAGGAAGAATGCGTCCACGTGGGTTACATATCTTGATCACGATTTCTATTAAAATGGTGTTTTGCTTCTTTCACCCATGACTTCCACACCTCATCAATTTTGGAAAAAGACTACTTTACCCTTTCCATTTTATGAGAACCATAAGTGTAGAGGTATCAATCCTTTCAGATGGTATAATACGTAACTATTTTTGCAATAGAGCGAAAACACCTCATTAAAAGAATTCTAAAGCATGTAATCCAAAATAATATTTTTATATTAAATAATATTTTGGAATACATTTTTTCACTTTCAAATTGAACAATCCAATAGTTTGTTTAATTTTTGAAAGGAACTGTATGCACCTGGTGGAAGAGGGACGTGTCATCTAATGTTGTCAGTTTAACTTATATATAAGATATTTTTATTGTTGGAGTCATAAGTTTAGAGTAAGAATCTTATAAGACTTCCCTATTGAAATATGCTAAAATGATATAAAATTTAAAATGCAGAGTGATAAGAACTAAAAAATAATTTTTTTCTTAAAAGCATTTAGCCTCTTCCTAATAGTACTGTTTTCATTGCTTTTTAGGTCTTTATCTTAACCTTATTTTGTAATATATTTTAACTTTTTGT
>Ga0099825_1006376_pt1 | contig 14786 bp, 6 predicted proteins | sample SiratroredBW_FD_76838 | JGI IMG/M metagenome (GOLD analysis project Ga0099825, IMG submission 76838) | Root nodule microbial communities of legume samples collected from California, USA - Siratro red BW | ecosystem: Host-associated > Plants > Roots > Nodule | place: USA: California | collected... | reverse complement strand
TTAATAATTATTATTAAATATATATATTTTTTTTTTTTTATATTTTTAAATATATATTATATTTAAAATATATATATATATATATATATATATATATATATATATATATATATATATATATATATATATATATATATATATTCATACTCATTTATTATATTCGCGTATTATCATCAAAATAAATATACAACATATCACTCAGCCTCATGACTTCCTCGTTCCATGGTAGCGGATCTGCAAGGTGATTAGAAAATTCTTCAAACTATAGCCAAGCTTAGTTCTTTATCCTCTCTCAAGGAAGGTTCCTTGAGAAAGAAAGTTAAGGAGGAAATTACTCCTTTTGTGACTTTTAGGAAAACTATATAATGTTTAAAAACAATACATATCTTATTCATAAAAAGTTATTTTTTACAAGAAGCAGAAGAAGCTATTTATAAAAGGGGTTAGCTTCTTTTTCACTCTAACCTAGATGATGTGGAACTTGAAGCAAACTTGGGTTGTACCTTGAAGTCTCTTATTACCAAAAATTTTAAGCCTTGAAAAGTCTTCTTCCAAGTAAGGTGTGATTTCTACTTGAAGCCTTATTTTCTAGCTTTTAGATGCCTTTTTCACTTGTGTTTGGCTACCTTCTTAGCTCAAAAAAAGGCCTAAATTGAAGCTTAATTAAGTCTCCCAAAAGTACTAAAAAATTATAAACAATTTTGTACAACTATACAATTTTTACAATACTAAGAAGAAGAAAAAACTTCTAATATTGTACTTTGTAAAAAAGTATAGTCTTTTACCTTAAGGTTTCCTCTTCTTTAATCCTCTTAGCTACAAATATTATGATTCAGTGGTTTTTTTATCACAACCATTATCATATCAAAACATCATACCTTTCATTATTATCCATTCAAGTACATTATTACCAAGTTTCTTTCAACTTCACTCCATTATCCTTTCTAACATTTTCTAACCACACACAATATATCAAAATCATTTCACATTTAAATTCATTTTTATGTGACAATGGATGAAGAGGAATTTAATGAAGAAGGAGAAAAGATTTACAAGAAGAATCTAAGAGTTCAAACATGAAGCATAATAAGGAAAGCAAATAAAGAAGAAATTTTCAAGAAGAAATACAAGAGGGAAGCTTAAATAAACTGAAAAGGAAATAAAATGACAAAATAAAATGTAATTATTTTAGTAGATTATAGAATATTTTTAGGAGATCAAAAAATACTCCATAAATTATAAGGTTAACATTGGAGGGCTAGAGGTTCTAGGAAGAGACACATGCAAGTGTACCTACCCTCAACATGTCATTTTCAAGGTCATGTGCTACCAGTAACTACTTGTACACGTCACTTTCAAATGCATGTAAAGGTTGTAACTACTTCACATGTCTCTTCACCTTTCAAGGAATTTCAAGGAAGATTTATGAGAGTGAATCTAAAGAAATTGAAAAAGAAATAAAAAGATATACTAAACTATGATTCTTTTAGGAGATTATAGAATATTGTTAGGAAATAAAAAAAAATACTTTATAGAAACTATAAGGTTAAGATTGGAGGGTTAAAAATAAATTTTACCATTTTTAGTAAAAATCCTAAGCACTTTTTAAGTGGAAACACTTAATAGAGTGAATAGAAATTTTTGAACTAACACATATACTTGTAGTTTTCCTTCTTTGTATTGTTTTCTTAATTGTTTTGATATGATATCTTCAGCCCTTCCATAAAGTCCATGACAAGTTGTGGGGAATGTAAACTTTGAAAGGGGAGAAATGATCATGCAATAAATCTAAGATTTTGTAGAAAGACAAAGAATAGAATTAATACATGCAAACTAAGGAAGAGAAAGTGGAAAAGGAAGAATTAAGATACCTTCAAGAGCCTTCTCCTACTATGGGAGTGAAAAAAAATTATTTCCACCATGATGGGAGCACTACACCATTTTTAGCTTTAGGCAACCCTTATATTGCAACAACCAAAAAAGCGTTGCCTAAAATAGGAATAAGCAACAGTGTTTACTCGTTGCCTAAAAAATCAGCTTTATTTCAAAGATGCCAACGATATACATGAAAAGCGTTGCCTGTTTAGTTTAGACAACATGCACAAAATCGTTGGTATATTAAATCACGTTTTTCAAAATGTGACTATTTTAAACAATATTTAATCATTACCTTTATTTAATTCTAAAGTTGAGGTGGGCAATTTTTTTTTAACTTAAAAATTTTCTAAACTTACTTTCCCAAAAAATTTCACAAACCCTCTTCTCCGTTCTAAACACCCGTTCAACAAAAGTTTTCCTTCTCTTTTTGCCATACGAGAAACTTCCCCAAAAAAATCACAAACCCTCTTCCCCGCTCTAAACACCCGCTCAACTCCTTCTCTTCTTGCCTCATACAAGAAATTTTCAAAAAAATTCACAAACTCTCTTCCCCGCTCAAAAACCCTCTTCCCCGCTCAAAAACCCTCTTCTCTTCTAGCTTCTCTGTCTGCCTCGCACGAAGATTCCAGCATTGTGTGCGTCTTCTCCCACTCCAAAACCTTCATCATTTTAGTGCCTCGCACGAAGAACACTACGTGTCCCAGTGTTCGTGTGCGTCTTCTCCTACTCAAAACGTTCATCGTTCCAATGCCTCGCATGAAGAACACTACGTCTTTAGATTGACACTTCTTCCTAGTGAGGTGTCTACAATATCTGGCATAGTAATGCTTAGCTGAGAGGTATATGCAGCGAGATTTCAGTTAAGAGGTTCACAAGTAAGTAAGTAGCTTTTACTCGGCAGAATAGGAGTTTGTTTGTTTGTAGGTAAAAGTGATTGGGGTGATACGTCCAAGTTTGCAGCTCGAATCAGCACACGAAATTAAGGAAATGTTGGAATCATATATGGGTTAGACCTGCTCGGAGGGTTTAGTATTTGGGCATCTTGCTTTTGGATCATTGCTAGTTAGATTTAGTCTCTTTGAACGAGTCTATACTTGTATTAGTTCCTCTTTGTCTCTAGTATGTATGGTTATCTTCTTGTACCGCTAGAGTGTAGTGATTTATGTCTGGTGAGGTGTATAGGTTGTGGTGGTACTTGTATCTAAGTTTGTTGTACAAGGGTTGGAGTACCCCTGAAGTGCTTCTTTCTATTTTATCTATGTTTTGCTGTTAAAAAAAAACGTGGAAGGCTCACACACAGGTACATTATTTAGCTCTTAGAAGCACGTTAGGGTTGTATAATCTCAATTTCAATGCTACCGATTTTTAGGATTTTAATGATTTAGGATAGAAAATATTATGAGATAATGTGTTGTGAGTGACTATGGATGTGAATAAAAAGAAAATATTGTGAGATAATGTTTTTTATGATGAGATTTTTATTCAAGGGCTTTGTGAGAAAGGGAGGGTTTTGCAAGCGTGTGAGTCGTTGTTGGATTTTTTTGAAAAGGGGGTTTTGCCTAAGGGGTTTGATTTTTCTGCTTTCATGGAGGTTTTGTGTGGACAAGGGTGTGCTGGAAGAGCGTTGGAAGTTGTTTATGAGTTGTGAAATGGGGGGAGTGTTTCGAGTTTGGTTGCTTGTATTGGTCAAAGCTGTATAAAGGATGGAATCAGTAAACATTAAACCAGACCAATTACATTTTTAATTTATATAAAATGCCAAAAGTGATCCCAATAGTAACAAAGAAAAGTTAGGTAGTGTATGATGTAGGTAAAGGTAGGGAAGAAGTATTGCGTGACAAATAAAAGGTATAGGAGAAGGGTTTGTTTTGTTTATGAGTGTTGAGAGTTAAGAACTGACATAGATCATTAGAAGAAGAGAAGAGAAGGGAAAAGAGAATGGGATCGAAGAGGTCAGGTAGTTGCTCCTTTGGGAGTATGTTGAAGGCATGTTTCTTAGTGGGGATAGTTGTAATGAGTACTGGGAAGGAGGAAGTGGGAGAAGGATGTTTGCAAGTGATGAAGACAGAGGATGTTGGGTTGCTAAGCTTAGCGTCGACAGAAAAGCCTTTGATTTCGTTGCTAAATATTACGCCACCAAAGTCACTAACTCTCATAGCAAATTTGCATCTTGAAAATTCCTTGCCATTGTTTCAACCATCTTAACTTGTCTACCCAATTTATTGCTTCCTTCACATCTTCAACTCATTTGGTAGTTCTCATGTGTTTGGGGTTGGGACCAATGTACCTGTTAATCAACTCAGATTAACAATTGTTTTGTGATATTCATCTTCATCAATGCATTTCATACTAGTTGAGAAAATTTGGTTGTTTAGCTCATCTTGGTTTCATTTTTTGGCCATTTTAATATCTCAAACTGGCTCTATTCAATTTAAATGAGAAAAGAAATCTTGTATACGAACATATAATAAGCATTTTGGAATCCAACGTCTGCGTTTTCTGGCTTTGTCACATTAGCCTTGGGATGCTCATCATGAATTTGTTGTATCTCACAGTCCAATTTGGCTTTTATCCCCTCTAGACACAAGGGGGTTTCCAAGGGAAACAAAAAGAAGTGATATTCTCTTCTTGGTAACCTTTTTCTTTTCCAATTTCAGTTGGAGTAATATGTTCAAACACTTTTCTATCAGTTGTTTGAAAATATTCTGCTATGAATATTGTTTTCTGCAAATGGATGAAAAGCATTGGGATTCATTTGATTATGATTGTGTTGATTTTGTCTGACAGATAAAATAACTCGGGTGTTACTTTTTTTCATTTGGATTAGTTTATTTTGTATTCCAATTTATAAACGTGCTTAATAATTTTTATTTCTGAGAAGAAAAATAACGTCTAAACGTTGTGGTTATGAGACTTGAATTATTGGTTGTTGTTGGCTTACAGAGTCGCTCATTGTCTTACCATTGTGAAACCAATTGACTTTTGTTCATGACGAGTGTGTTGGAGATTTTAAATTGACTAGTAATATGATAGAAGAAAGCATATCCTCCACTCCATGACCATGCTTTGTAAGTTATAATAGGCTCAAATCTAAATTCTAAATTTTATTGATATTGTTGTTTGTGAATAGCTACATAAGTACAATTGAGGGCATAAATCAGATCATTGCACATGTCTATATTAGAAAACTATAAGATAGTGAATTTGAATAAACCAAATTACAAGGTTTACTCATGAACCTATTAAGGTTTTGACCTAGCATGACTTTGAATAAACCAAATCACAATGCATATGCATCATTGATTGGATGGATAATTTTATAATGAAAAATAAGCCAAGGATGACAATCTAGAGCACTATTATGTTGTCCACGTTATTAGGCTTTTAAGGTGTTTTCTTTCAGCCTTTTCACACACACACACACGGCTTAGTTTCTACAAATTAAGGATGAGGTAAGAACTTCTAAAGATCAAGTTAGACATTCCAAAACTCCCCAATCTAATTTTTTTTCTTACAAATCACAAGCTTCTACCTTGTCTTTTTCGTCAAATCCAAAATTTCAAGAAAAAAACCATTAAATATTTTAGGTGCTTGGGTTTTGAACACGTTGCTTCAAATTGTCTAAATAAAAGGGTTATGGCCATTAATAATGGAAATCTAGATTCACAACATGTTTCTTCTTCTTCTAGTCCAACCTCTTGTGGATTACAGAAGGTGACTTGTTGATTATAAGGTGCATGATTAGGTGTGTACTATATTCAAAGTGAAAACATTTTCATACATGATGGCTCATTAACAACAAAGTTTGTATACTCATCATTGATAGAGGAAGATACACAAATGTAGCTAGCCAAAGGATGTTGGAAAAAGCTTTAACTTCCCACCATTCATCATGCAAAACCGAATAAGATACATTGTTTGAGTGAAAATGGAAAAATATATACAAATAAGTGTTCATAACATTCAACATTGATAAGTACAAAGATGAAGTTCAAAGTGATATATGTGAAAAACCAGTTAAAATGCAAGAAGGGAGGGTTGAATTATGTTTTAAAACTTTTTTAATTTGTTTTTATGTGATGGATGTTAATAGACGAAGTGAATGTTGGAAAGATGAACTACCAAAAACTTTTCTTAGGAGATTTCGTTTGATGAGAAATGTTAAACACAACTTAAAGTTTAACAGATGGATTGTCTTAAAAACACTTCCCAGAACTTGTTTTCGTAAATATCTCCTTTTAAGATTAGTTAAAATTAAATAACATATAATTTAAAGAGATAAGGGAGAATAATTTACATTGTGTTTTCATATTGGTTCGTTTGTTAACAAAGATTATGTCTAATTTTCAATCAATTTTGAATTACACCAGATAAACTATTGTTGCAAGATACAAATGAATATTATTTGGACCTCAGTCACACTTGGCTAAAACTAATAATTATTCGGACTGCAACAACTCCTGGCTAAGGTTAAGTATTATTTGAAACCCAACCAATCCTGGTTAAGAATGAGTATTGTTTGGAATGCAAGTACTCTTAGCTAAGACTAAGTATTATTTGAAATGCATCTACTCCTAACTAAGACTCATAATATTCTTTGGAATGTACTCACTCCTGATTAAGACTCGGATTATTCTATGAAACACAATTGCTCCTGGCTAGACACAGTATTATTTAAAACGCAATCACTCCTAGCTAAGATTGAGTATTGTTTGGAATGTAGTCACTGCTAGATAAGACATTCTTTGGATAAAAAATGCTCCTGGTTAAGATATAGTGGTTTACAAAGAATGTGATATAAAAGATCATTGAGCCACTCACTAAAAAAGAGGTTACATCTTATGATGGATACAAAATATAGGTCACTCTTTTAGGTGCTCTCAAACATGAACAATGTTCTTCGTCATAACTACAAGGCTTGGACTCTTAAGATCTTGTTCACATTCTTGTAGAAGGACTTTCATTATTCTCATCAGTGGTCATTTCTCTTCCTTCTTCAAATAGATCTTCTATATGTGAAGCTTGAGAAGAAAAGATTTATTACACATATTTTGTAGCCATTGTGAGGATCATCTTCTGTTACTACTTTTTATTTTGCATCTAAGCATGATTTGAGGCTTCAAGATGAATTAAATGCTATTGACTTATCATTAAATGTGTGTGGCTTCTTTGGAAACACTTATGGAGCACAGAAGAGCTACACAAACCAGGGTAGGTGGCTTCATTCCTCTTTTTAAGCAAAGTGCAGAGCCTAACACAGCTAGCAGACTTCACAGTGTTGACATCTTACCTTTTTTAGAGAAGTTGATTGCATGAAGCAGCTTTTAACATGTTCTTCAATAGATCTTTCATGTTGATAAGGAATTTTAAGATTCTTTTGAAAGAATGAAGAAAGGTATATTTCCTGCATGCATAAAACAAGCATTTGTTAAATTTTGACATGTACTGTGAAATGTTTCCAGCTAGATGAAGTATACTTATTTTCTATTCAAGCAAAAACTTATTTGACCAAGTATACTCACTTGCATTTGTTCAGGCATAAGCATTAAAGAGATTTTATGAAGAAACCACAGAAAGTCAGACACGAGGAGGAAAAGAATAAGGAGAGTCTCTTAGTTACTTCCAAAGAAGTTAAGATGGTACTACTTGCAAAAAAAAAACTTGCATATTCTTTATCCTACTAATTGTCTTCTCAAACTCTAACTTTCCCATCCATTGGAATGGAAACACTATTGATGTAATTTGAGGATTTCTTTCAAAACCTTCTTAAAAGACTTTCCACCTTTACAAGGTATTCAACATCAAATAGACTTGATTATAGGGGCATCCTTACCAAATAGACCCACCTATAGGAGTAATCCAGAAGAAATTAGAGAAATACAAAGACAAATATAGAGCTTAATGGATAAGGGATAGGTCTAAGAAAGCATGATCCCATTTGTCATACCTATAACATTAATACCTAAGAAAGTCAAGACTTGACGTATGTATAACGATTGTAGGGCTATCAATTACATTACTACTAAGTATATTCTATACCTAAATTAGATTATTTGTTAGACGAACTTCACAGTTCTTGTGTTTGATAGAAATCCAATTGGATGTTTCTTGAAAAGGGAGGACTTTTCGTTCGAACTTTAAGATACAACAAAGATTAGACAAGCTAAGCTTCTAAGATTGATTTTCTTGAAAGGTTTCTAAATTCCACTAGGTTATGATATGTCATGTCTGTCCCTAGGGAATGAGAAACCTAGGTTAATTAGGAGGTTTCTTTGAAGGCTTATGGTGAGTTTTAGTTACGTTTTTGGAGGATTTCTTGTAAAAAGAACAAGATAAAGGTGCAAATTCTATTGTTTGGACAACGTGATGTTCTTAGTTATCTTTCATGGTATTTTGAGAAGTCGAAGGTCGGGTTATGTTACAAACTACTCAAGGGATATTTAGAATTATGTTTAGAGAATTTTAGAGGTGATTTGGGTGGTGAATGGTGGTTTTTCCAACACCTACAGCAGATTAATCTTGGAAGGTGTTTCGTCATTTTCTTGGAAAACACAAGGGTTTGTCCAAAGGATATAGACAAGATGGCCAAGAGTTTTCTTTTATGGTTTTGGGATGTTCATGAAAGCTTTAGGTGGTGGAGAGACAATGGATGAAAGTTTAGCAAGAACACATAACACTACAAGAAAAAAGCTATTTAGAGACCAATTTTTAGGTACCAAATAAAATGGCTGCTAATTGTGACTAAAATAATCACCAAATTAGGTTTTGGTTGCTAAATAACTACAAAAATAAAAGTAATGGTTGAATTTCGTGACCAATTAAGTCAAGATAATTGATATCTAACATTAGTTACCAAGGTTTTAGTCACTTATGTACCTAAAAATTGGTCTCTAAATAGCTTTTTTTTTTTAGTGTAAAGATTGCATGAAATGAAATAAATATATATAATGGATAATATGAAAGATGATAAAAGTAAATATAATTGGGGTAAAAGGGGTGGTGATTACATTACCAAATATACAAATCAAATGGGTGGTTATGACCCTCGAAAGTCTCTTGACACCCTTCTTTAAAGCTCCAAAAAGGCAAGAGAATGAGAGGTGACTTAGGAAAACTAAACTAAGAAACACTCTTACACAAAAACCATACAAAAAGTTATTCAAGGTTTTAAATATATATTCAATTCAAAGGTTATTTTTACAAGATATGTGTGATCCTTTTTATAAGACAAGGATTCACATCCTATCTACTCTAAAGGGAGAAGTGTCACTCCATTTTACACATAGGCAGCTAGGCTTAGCTATTATAGTGTAGGTTAGCCTTATTTTAATAATTCGGAAAAATTAGTCTAAATTATGCCTCTTTTTCAAGATATTTTTTATATGGGAGAATTTCTTCTAATAGTGTTATATTTTTGTATGCTTTGTCTTATCTTCTTTGAGGATCCTTCTCCAAGCTCTTCTTTAACTGAAGACTCCAATTTCAGGATCACATCAATTTTTTTCTTAAATTAATTTAAAATGTGAATACAACCAAATTAGAGTCAAAGAAGGAAATGAGCAAAAAAACAACCTTAAAGACTAAGTTTGGATTATATAAATGGTTAGTTGTGTCTTTTGACATAACCAACCCGTTTAGCAAGGGTGCGGATACACGAGTATTGAATTTCATCATTGTAAGACCGTTCTGAAGATTTCCACTGAGGGATTAATAAAACAGAAAATACAGAAGCGATCATAAATGAAGAAATCCTAATCTACTTTGATTGATGCCACAATAAAGAGAAATTAATGAGAAGAGAAAAATTGGACAATTTGAATTGGAAACTCAAATATAAGGATTAAAAGTTATAATGAAGAACTAAGACATAATTATTATTATCGAAAATGATTCAAATTCCAAAATGATCAATTCTAACAACAAGAGTCTCAAAAGGTTTTACATACTTTGGACCTTGTACTAATGAAGCCTAAAGACTGATAAAGTCCATTAAGCAAACGTCCTAAATTATAAAGTCTAGAAAATTTATAATTACAAGAATTGTAATAAAACAAATATAAGGTCTAATAAAAAGAATTGAAAAGAAAATTACAAGGCCCAAAACCAAAAAATTATTAAAAAAATACAAAAAATTTATCCCATCAAGCCTCTTATTGATTCTTTAAGAGGTCTGATACATGATATCATTATACTCTCTTTCTTGAAAAACATTGACCTCCAATTTAGCACTTTACTACCTAGTAACATACATACAAATATTAGTACTAAAGAACTCAAAGATAAAATAATTCAAATATAAAAAATTATCTAAATTGATATTTGAATCTCGTGAAATACAATCTTATTATCAATGTGCTTGGAGATCTTCCTCGAGGTTTAATAAGCAACCTGTAAAATACATCAAATAATTTCAAAATAAATTGTTTATACACAAACAAACCAAGAGGAAAAATATTCTCACAAATAATAAAAGTAAAAGTGAAATGTCTCGGAATGTCCATACAACTTTTATTAAATAATAAAAGTAAAAGTGAAATGTCTCGGAATGTCCATACAACTTTTATTAAATAAAAAAAAAGATATATTATTAAAAACATGTGTATTTCTTGTCAAGCTTCTTTCTTCTTTTATCTCCTTTTTTTTTTTAATTGTTTTTGCATTATTCCTTGTGAAATAAAAATAAGAGAGTCAAGTTAGTAATTTATTTCAAAGACAAGTTAGATGTGTGACTTAAATGAAAAGACAATTTTTTAATGTTTTGTAATCTCTTTTAAATAATTTTTCTCAACCATGTTTGTAGAAGGTTTTATGAATAACACTTCTTGTCGTGCCTTTTCTAACATTTACTCTTCTGTCAATTCTTTATGTTAATTATCTTTATTTTCTTTTTTTTTTCTCTATTTTCATCTCTTTTTTCCTTATGCTTTCTACAATTTTTCCCATTTCCATTCTCTCCTTTTTTTTCTTAGCTATTTAACATTTTTCCTAAATTATCTTTCTCTTATAATTTTTTTCTCGTGCTATAAATGTGTTTCTTTTTCTACGAATTCTCGCATTTCTTCTTTTAAGTGGTTTATTTCTCTCATAAGAAGGTTATACAAATTTTCTTTTGATGCAAGCCTTCATGTAATGCCATATTAATATTCTTAATTTCCCACCAATTTAAAATCATATTATCCTTGTTTTCACTAATTTTCAAAATATCCTACAAATATGGAATAACACAATTAACAATATGAAAAATCAACACAATTAACAATGAATGGATGAAGTGTCTTTAATTTTGCTTTCACATACAAAAATATGTTTTAGGATCAATTTTATTTCCAAATGTCAAATTTTGATTTTTTTTCTCTCCACATGTCATTCATCATGAGAAATAAATATATATACACAAATAAATAGTTAACACTATTAAGAAAAATAAAATATATGGATCCCACCTCTCATTAAGTATTTACACTCAATTCATTTTGTATCACTCTTGAAAAGTTAGACATTCTGACTCAAATTCCTTTTTAATTCTTAATAGCAACTTTCAATCAATTCATAAAAGAATTTACATTTTAAATGAAATATATAACAAATCTAAGTTGAGTTCAAGAGATCAAGCAGACAAAATCATGAAATTTTAAAAGTAAACTAAAAAATACAAAATCAAGAACTAAACTAAAGAAAGTAAAAATGTGACCAAACTAAAAATGTAAAAAGGATACTTTAAAAGATAAGAGCAATCTAAATAACGCATTTAGAATTTTTACTAGAAAATTAAAAAAAAAAAAGTAACGTAAACAATTACAAAAACTAAATTGAAAGAAATGAATCAAAAACTACTTTAACGAATGAAACTAATTTAAACATCCAATAGAGCTCTCAAATACAAATAAATCTAAGTAACAAAAGAAATATAAAGCATGAACAATATTATTATTTTCTTTTACTTTATACTTTTAATTTCTCGATACTTAAATTTAAGTTTAAAATTCTCAAAACATATATGCTAACATTTAGCTCCTAATTTTGTAATTCATAATTTAATTCAATAATCAAATTCCATTAATTTTTTATCTCTCACAAAAATTATGTCTTATAATTAAAAGTCAAGAAAATTAACTAAAAAAATTATAAACAAAATATTCAAATCAAAGTAAGGAAAAAAAAAATACTCAAAAATAGTAAGAATGAACAGATGACAAATGAGACACCAAAGATTCTGAGCCTAGTTAAAATGAATCACCAAGAAATTCAACAATGAAATTTTACACGTAACTTGCTTGTAATTCAAAGCAACACATGACATGACTTCACTATACTGATTCAAGTTGCTTAATTCAATGGGATTGTAAGTTTAATCATAATCACCAAATCTAAAACCGAAACCTCCACCACCACATGCATTAAATTTTTAATTCCTCGTTGGATCAACGTATACATGCATCATTCATCTATTAAATTAGCAAATCAAATAGAATTCAAGGCATGGGTCCCACTAAGTACAATTGTTATCCGTGAAATTACACATTGTTTTCCAAAATAATTTTACTTTCACGCTCACGCTGAAATCAAATGAAATATTATTCAATTTAATATCACCAAATCAAGCCATTGAAAATGTAAAGGCACCAATCAACAAATTAAATTGAATATCAATGGATACAAAAGTTTCCATGAAATTCAAATGGTTGTCGCCACCAAAATCAAATTCAATTTCACGCTTTAGTTTTCAATTAAGCCACTGATTTCAATTGTTTAGATTCCTAACTGAATTCTCCAATTAATTTGCACCAACTCTGCACCGTAATTGAATCTAAGTTGTTTGATAAAAGGATTGAAAAAACTGATTCAATCTTAATGTTCAAGGAGGCATGTGATGTGATGAACAGTACATTTCATTCTATGCTTACTCCTGCAAAGCAAATTAACTAATTATCTTATATATTTTTTTATGTCGAACCTTCCTGGTTCACAACATGAAAAAATAAAGTGACATTTGAAAATAAAATCAAGAGTTTTACGTCGGACCTGTTATATGGTATAATTTAAAATTCTTTATAACTTCTGACAAGATTTTTTTTTTCCACATTTTCCTTGTGAAATAGCATTCACTTTTACTTCTTTCTCGTTTTCTCTTTGGTGGCCTCTACGACAAGTTTGTGGAGGTTCTATTTGTTATTGGTTCAATTGTTTTCTTGCTTTCCTATTATTGATTTTGCCTGTTGGTTGTTTCTATTTGATTGTGTTGAGGTTTCGTTTATTATTGAAATTAATGGTCTAAACCTCTCATTTGTTTTTCAATTGATATTGTAGTCGTTTTTGGAATCTCAATCACAGCATGAATATTGTTTAGTCTTAATATTGAAACCATGTTATGTTATTTAATTATTATGTCATGTTATTTAGATGTATAAATTTGAAATTTTAAATATTGAAATTAATTGTTTTTAATAGATGATAGTTTATTAGTTTTTAAAATTGAAATTTAAACTTAGGAATAGAAAAGAAATGATTGGAACTAATTAATTACTTTAGTCCCTATGAGTAACATAATTATTAAGTCACTAGTTTGTTTATTAATATAGAGATTAAATATAGGTAATTTATATCATATAGTTTAGGAAAAGTATTAAGAGTTTAGATTGATCATAGAAGTAAGTTGCATTATAATATGTTTGGATAATATTGTATGTTTCTCTTGTGTTAATTTTATTTATACCAAAGGGATTCCAAATCGTGGCATAGATTTTATGGAAATTAAACACATCACATAAAAATATAGAACATGAACAACAAAAGGACATTAGAGTAGTGGTGTAGAATTAACTAAAGAACAACTGAAACCCATAATCAAGTAACACCCAACAAAAATAACATTCAAAAGGAAAAAAAAAAAAAGTCAAATTGCTTTTCTAACGATGTGGACAAATTTCATGAAAATGTTGATCTAATTTATGATTATCAAATGGTTAAATATTAACTTTCTTGTAGCATTGTTCCAACAATTTCCACCATAAAATAGAAAATACATAAGTGACAAAGAAGTTTCAATATATATTTATTAATACAATCAAGAATAATTGTTAAGTACAAAAACATTTTTCACTTTAAATTGAAAATTTAAAGATTCATGAACTCTACTCCTTGTGGGTGAGTCAAAAATATTGTTAATCTTTGACTTACCACAGGTTAAATGAGTTGACTCATTTAAGCATGTTTTGTTTGTCTAACATTTTCATATATTTATTACAGAATAATAATATGTTGAATCAATTAGACTTACTAATTTATAAGAGCACAATCAACAATTAAGGTATTCATCTATTTCACTAAACACAAATCACAATATAAGGGTCTTAGAATAGACTAGCTAGACTTGTTTTGGCACTGCCCAACATTTGGCCCACCAAAAAATAGGGTGGACAAATTCTTCCTGCACCCTAATATACGCTTCCTGCACCCTAATACAAATTTTTTAATTCCATAAATATCCCAGCACACCCATCCGGTTCATACGGGCAAAAAAATAAGAACCGGATGGCACCCCTATCTGGTTCACATTTCAAAAAAAATGACAACCAGATGAGTATGTCATCCGCTTGTTATTTCAAAATAAAATGACAATCGGATGACACCCCATCCGGTTGTCATTTTAACTTCATCTGTTTTTAAATCTTTGATTAATCCTTAAAACAAGCAATAAATAAGTAATTTTTGGTGTTTATTAGCAATTAATAAGTGATATTGCTGATTAGAGTAGTTGATTTGAGGTTTAGACGTTGTCGACGACAAACAGAAGAATTTTCCGATTTGATGTATGAGAACCGGATGGGTTCCATCCGGTTCTCATTTTTATTTGGAAATGAGAACCGGATGACAGCCCCATCCGGTTGTCATTTCAAAATCAAAATGAC
>Ga0099825_1006372_pt1 | contig 14792 bp, 7 predicted proteins | sample SiratroredBW_FD_76838 | JGI IMG/M metagenome (GOLD analysis project Ga0099825, IMG submission 76838) | Root nodule microbial communities of legume samples collected from California, USA - Siratro red BW | ecosystem: Host-associated > Plants > Roots > Nodule | place: USA: California | collected... | reverse complement strand
CTTAACATTCTCATTTTTTAATTTACAAAAAAAAATAAATTAAAAAATAATTTATATAAAACAATAACTAAATCATGTAATCACTTTTTTACCCCTTTTTTTTTTTTTTTTTTTTCCCAAATCAACATATCATAAATTTGGTAATACTGACATTGGGAAACAAACAAATTTAAAATTTCAGTGGTGCAAATTTTTTCAAATTTTTTATTTTTTAAATCTTTTGGAAGGAAAAAAAAAAACATTGTGGAATGAAATATGAATGCATGCAAAAAAATATATGATGCATGAAACCTAATTATATGTATGTATGCAACACCTTATTATGAATGTTGTGTATTATACAAAGTAACACGAGAAAAAAAAATGTTATGCATTTGAAAACTATATGCATACACTACAAAAATTCATTGATATAGCGTGGGCCAAAAGTCTATGCAAAGTATAAAAAACTCACATATATGTGTGGGCAAGAAGACCACGCTAGAATCTTTGAAGTAAAACTATCTACATCCAAGTATCTTTTTGGCAACTATTTTACTTGTAATAATATAGTGTCATGAATGTCTGAATGAAGACAAAATATGAATGTATATTTATATATATAACGTTAAGTACGATGATATGCAAGGATGACGAAATTAAAATATTTCAGAAGTAATTATTTATGATAGTTGTATACTATGACATAGTATCATCTTTAACATATATAGTTATATAATACGTGAATACGACACATAAACTTATGATACGTGAATACGGCACATATATTTAGCAGGAAAAAAAGAAGTAAATGGCTAGGTTTCAACGTATTTAAATATATACAAACTGATATAAAATGATTAAACAATAAAAAAATTTATCTAATCACATAAATAAGATATGATAAATTAAATTGTAATCTTTTAGCAAATATAAATAAATCCAAACCAAAATCTAACATATAATGGTCCATCATCCTCCTTCATTAAATTTGTTGGGATTTATCCACCATTTTCCCGGTCACAAATAGTCATCGATCTTGTGAATATGTCAAGTGCATATTTTATATTTCTTAGCTATTTGCTGGTATTGTTAATAGTATGATGATGATAATTATGTAAAAAATAAAATAAAATATTTAGTTGTTTGATAAAATACAAATAAAGGATAAATTATTTTATGTAATTTAATTGTTTTGATAGAAAACAAAGAAATATTTATAAGAGTATAAGAGTATATGAGAAATAATACACAACCGTGTTTCTTATTTTTATTTTCTTTTTCAATTTCCTTCTCCATTCTTTTCACAAAGAAAAAAATAAATATTTTATTTTCATAGAGCCAATTTTTTAGAGATTTAATAATTAAAAAAACGTTTAATTTCCATTCTTACTTATTAATATTTTAACAGTTTGTTAATTTTAATGTTAATGAAATAGTTGTTATAAGTGGATATCAAACAAAAAAAAATATTCTCACTATCTATCTATATCTATATCTATATTTGTATCTATAGATATATTTTGACACATATATAATAGTCCATCAGATTAAATTTGAATAGATTTATCCACTATTTTCCCTGTCACCTATGGCTCTCGATCTGCCAAATGCATATTTTATTTGTTTGCTGTGTGTTGGTGTTGTTCATGTTATGGTATTGGATAGTTGATGAGGAGGAGGAGGAGGAGGAAGAAAGCACAGAGATTGGAGGAGACATTGAGTCTGCTACTTCTCTCCCACAAAGAAGGAACATTCATTTTGTGATTGGGAATGCAAGAGCTGAAAGAATACCTTGGAATCAGACACTTGTTTCTTTCACACCCAAAACACATATTGCTAGGGTTGCAGTGAGAGCCTTGCCTCCTATCACACCCTTCCAAGAGGACTCTCAAACTCAGTGCCCCATTTGCCTCCAACACTTTACCAATGGGGAATTGGTTCAACCTTTTGGAGTCTGTTGTCATCAATTTCACCCCTCTTGCATTAATTCTTGGTTACTCCATGGAAACACCAATTGTCCAGTTTGTCGCATGGAATTGCCAATCGCTCTTCACCACTGAGATCATCTTCAATTTTATCCAACAAACATCAATTCTATATGATGTGTTTCAATCCATTCTCTATGTATAAAAGAAAAAAACATAAGAAATTTTTCCTGTAAATTTTTTTTTTTTTCAAAAAATTGCAAGAAATATTAAGCTTTTGTAATTTTTTTATAATATATTAAAAGTATATCATTTAATTTTATTCTGTTAATTCTCATTTTTGTAAAAAAAAAATAAACCGTTAGGATTTCTTCTTTATTGATGATTTAATATGTGATTGATATAAGTAACTATTTATAAAAGGTAACTTTTAATAATTATTTCAGATGAAATTTAAAATGAGGCGTCATTTTGTAAAGATGGTAGAATTTAAGAATTATTTAAAGCAAAATTAAATGTCATGGTATCTATTTTCTAGTGTGATTAAGCTTAAGGATCAATATCCATTAAATTGATGTTTAAAATATTTATGTCAAAGATAAGTTTAGAAATTAAGTATTTACTTTTACAAATCAAATGGTTATAGAATAAATTTATCTGAAACTTTTAGTATGAAAGTTGGAACGAGTTATACCAGATTTTTTCGTGCGATAGTAAAAGTAAGTCTTTTCATTGCATTAACAATTATATAGAAGATTTAAAAAGCATTTTAGCAATATAACTTTACTTTTGAATGAAATAATTAAAAAAATGTTATTTTTCATTGAGTGAAATTTAAGAGACTACTTTTTCAAAATCAAATAAACAAAGTTTTATTTTAAGAAGACTTGTTATACTTATTTCAATGAAAAATTAAGAGAAGTTACAAAAATTATTCCATTTAAGATAAGCTTTTTTTTTTTATGAGATGATTTATTTTATAGTTAGAAGACTTTGTGTATATTGCACATGGATCCTTTTGAGAGAGTAATTACTCAAAAGAAGTATAATAGGAAGTCTCAACGGCCACTTTAGTATTTCAAAAACTTTAAAGACTGCATGTAATTATTTTGACTACAAACAAAAGAAGATTGTTCAAAATATTTGTGAAAAGTGTATCATTTGCAAAAGCAATGTCACATGATTTATATAGACTTTTCCTTGTTTCATATATTTCTTAATCTAATATTTGTATGAAATTTGTGCTCACATTTACACTTCTAAGATTAAAGATTTGATAGTTTTATTTTGTATATTTGACATGTTTTAGAAAATGACTCATTTATATCAATTACAAAATAGATGATATTTATTTTATTGTTAATATATATTTTAAAGAAATAATTAGATTACTTTCACTTTTTTTAAAACATTATATTTGAAAGATACATAAAATTCTTAAGTAATATCTAGAAAACTCTTTGATAAAAAAAGTTGTTCAATATTTTTTACTATTATTTATTATGCTCAAACTAATAATTAGATTATATAAGTTAGAGTTTAGGGTTTAGATTCACCTTATTATATATAAAATTTCGGAAGATTGGACTTTATTCTTAATGTAGAGTTTGCTTATGATCTAGAATTTCAAACTTTCTTTTCCGTTTGAATATTTTGTTATTTGTTTAACTTAATTGAGAACTGTGAAAAATCTTGAGTAAGTTATGGACTTTAAAATTCTTTTATAAGTTTACAAATCATTTAAAGTTGAAGGTGGACTACATCAACCTTATTATAAACTTTTAAATCAAATTTATACATTTTTTAATCAAATTATTCATAATTAAAATAATTTATTATAATTAAAATGATTCATTATAAAATTTAATCATAGATATTTTAAAATTATACTTTTAAGTCATTTATTGTAAAACTCAACAAACTTAATATACATAAAACATTATAATGATTTGTGATTTTGTCAAAGTGTACAACTATTTTACATAGTAAATGGATATATTTTTTTAAAATATATTTCTCATTTTTTAAAATTTAATTTGATTTAACCACTATTTTAAAATCTTTCTTTCTAAAGCATTTCAAACTATGCAGTGGAGTTTTAAAAACAAATCCAAATTCTATAAATTCAAATGATTGAATTGAAATTAAATCTAATTTATATTTTCTAAAGAAATAAATTTGGATTTTTTTAATCCAAATCTATATAATTGAATTTAGATTTAAATCCCAATTCATATTTTTCAAAAATAAAATAGTTTAGATGTTTACTGCTTGATATTAATTTCAAAACCAATTTTAAATCTAAAAATAATTTAAAATTATTATGTACATTCTGATAATAATTTTTAGAATGAAAGTTAGAACCTTTCATATTTAATAAGATATGACATTAATTAATAATTTTAAAAACAAAAAAAATTTTCGTATTTGGTACATGATATTTGTAAAGATAAATACAATATTTGATATACATTATAGAGAGTATGCTAAAAAATCCAATCTAAATTTAATATCAATCTAACTAATTCGACTATGATAAAATTCAATTCCATATTTTTGTAAAAAAAATTAACAGTTTAAATTTTTATAAACTGAAAGTTCGAATAATTGAAAAAATATAATGTTCAGTTATTTGTATATATGAGTTTAGTAAAAATGTGATTCTATTATTATTATTATTATTATTATTATTATTATTATTATTATTATTATTTATTTGATCATATCATATCACCTGTCAATTATATGGATTTAATAAAATAAATGATATTAATTTTTGATATTGCATACAGTAAAATTTAATTATTTAACATCAAAATAAATTACTATTTTATTATTATATAATATTTTATTGGATAAAAAAATATTAAATAAATGTAATTCATGAATATTTTAATAAATGTTATTAATTAATTTCTTTTCAACGTAATGACTTTTTAAAATAAAATATAACACTTTAATTATTTGTCAATTACATATTTATTTTTATTTGTATAGCGAAGCATTTTATAAAAATAATAAATATATTATACATTAATATATTTATTGTCACTAGTATATATATATATATATATATATATATATATATATATATATAAATATATATATATATATTTATATTTTTTTATTTTTTTATAGACATATTTGTTTTAAAAATATTATAATGTATTATATGGGTGTATTATAGTGAGAGTGAGAATGATGAAAGTGATAAGGTTGTCAAATTTTTAACTTAGTAGAGAGTTTGATGTACATGTAGTCATTTATCAACTTGTGACTTGTGACTATATATCTGAATTTAGTCTATCATTTGCATGGAGAGGAAAGAAACAAATGACTTAAAAGAAGCAAGGACAAATATCATCAAAATATATTAATTAGATATCATATCTATGTAAAATTTTTATTTTATTTAAGTAGATAAATATAAATTATTTTTTGTATTGACTAGTGAAGATGAATAAGACTCATTATATCCCTACAAGATTATTTCATATTCTTTCATCTTTTTTCTCTAATTTAAATCTTAAGTTAAAACTTATAACTACAAGTTAATTTAAACTTAAATAAAACTTATATTATTAATTCTCTCTTTCTTAATTTATAATTTAAATAATTTTGTTAATTGAGTTAATATATATATATATATTAAAAGATATATGAGTATTTTGTATATACGTCTATGCATTAACTAATTTTTATTAATCTTTAAAAATTTATATATATAAAATTATATCTATTGTTTTTTTTATCTTGTAATACATATTTATATATATATATATTGTGTGTATACATATTATAAAATACTTTCTTCAAAATAATGCTTAGTAATTTAAAATTTTAAATGTTATAATATCATATACTATTCTGTTACAAAACTTATCTAAAGAGTTTTAGCCCTCCTTATTTCATTTCTATGCTGCTTGTATTAAACAGAATTCATGACTTTTTCATGAATATTTGAATAATGTGATAAGAGGTAGTTTCTCGCAATCAGATGATGAATCACGTTAAATTGTCCGACCAAGAACTTTTGTATATTCTTATATTCTAAAATTATTATTATCAAAACAAAACACGCAGCTAGAATTTCAGTTGAGTTGTTTATTAAAAGGCAATACTATAATAACTTAATGTTGAAAAATTAGTACCAAAGAAAAACGAAAAGCCCTCACATTCTCATCCTTCAACAACTTTTACGTGTTCCCTACTAAATTACTAACAATACTTTAATATGTAAAAAATAAATCATAACAATAGTTTCCTAAAAAATAATATTTTTTATATAAATATAAAAATAATAATTTTTTTATAATAAAAATAATATTTATTAATTTTTAAAATCGGTCACAATTTCGGTCACAAAATTACTGAATCGATCATAATTTCAGTCACAAAATTGGTTACTAATTCAGTCACAAGAATCGATCACTATACATCAGCAATCAACAAAATAGTGATTGATACATTTGGTCACTAAATCGGTCACTGTTTTAATCAATGACCGATTTTGATAATTTAGTAACCGATCTTTCGATCATTATCAATGATTTTTCTAGTAGTGAGCCCTAGAATTATATTAAAAGAGTTTTGGATCACCGAATGGATTCGATGCTAAAAATCCATCGTTGTGACTTGATAACAATGATCTTAAAAGGCTGATCTCTCGGCCAAGCTCTTTCGAGGTCAACCTCCAAAAAACTGACTTCCATGGTCGAGTTCCAAAAGACTGATCCACTAAAACCGAACTCTCTCGAGACCGAGCTCAAGAAGCTAATCTCAATGGCCGATCTCCTGAGGCTGATCTCCAAAAGGCCAATCTTTATAGTCGAGTTGATGTTGACCTCATCAAGGTCAACCTCTCCAATATGCTTCTAGAATTACTCTTATAGTGATAGCCTAAGAATGACTAGAACATTGATGCCGACAACAACAACAACAAACGTTAATTTTGAAGAATTCAAGATGATGATTACTTGCTCTTGAAATCAAAGTAACTAGGAACTCTCCAAAAGCAATATCTTCATCCGAATTTTCAAAAATTGATAGTTAACAACATGAACAAAGGAGGTCTATTAATAGAAGCACCCTCACCAAAAGGCAGCTTTCCCTCAGCCATAGAATCAAAAACTTGAGTAACTTTCAAGCCTTAGCTCTTGATACCAATTGAAAAACACTTTAGGTTGAGTTCAAGAGGGAGGTTGAATTGAACTTTATAAAATTTTGACCTTTAAAACAGTTTAAAAACGTTTAACAAGACTGAATGAGATTTTGAAAAGGTTTAAAGCAAAATGAAGATTTTTACAGATCTCAAGCTCTAGGAATTTTGGTGCAGTACAGATAAATAAACTGATTTAAACGCAAATCAACTGATTTATTTTCTGACATAATGAACAACAATTAAGACAGTGAATGAGCAAGATCTATACATCACTAGAAATTAAGTCACAACAATCTAACAAGATAGAAACAATACAGTAATATCAATATGACCCTAAACCACTCCTAAAAAATCAATTTGCAAAATATAGAGATCAAGACAAATGCAAATACACAAAATATCAAGCTAGTTCAAGTAACACCTTAAACTAGATTTATCAAGACTGATGCAGTACACAATGACAACAATTTAAACTTGAATGATATGCTCCCTGGATAAGTGCAAAATACAATCTAAAAGAACTCAAGTATAAAGTACAAAACGAACACAAAATTTATGATATATGAGAGCAAAATCAGAATGGAAATAACTTCAGCAATTCAACAGGTCTGCAATGGCTAAAAATAAAAACACTCAAGAATCCAGAATGAACCAGAATGTATAACAGTTTGTAAGACAACAAAGCAGATTGAAATTACTCTGTCTAGCAGAACCAATTAATCTATCAATCACAATACCAAATTGAGAATTGCTCAATACCAATCTATTGATGAAATATAGGATTAAGACTGTAACAGGAAATTATGTAGAAACTTAGGAGTTAAATCAGATTAAAAAAAAAACTTAAAATTTGAGTAGATTGATCAATTACATATTCGTCAAGGCACAAGAAACAATTATAACAATCTAAATCATAGTTTGATAACACACACAATGACTTGAGAAACACCAAACTGATTAGATGAAAACCAGATCATCAACAATTACCAAATTACAAATAATATGCTAAGTACTCAATTGTGCAACAGTTTAACAAGATCCAAAACAATTAACACTTAATCACACTGGGCAGCGTATGTAATTGAACAAGAAGGTAAAAGAAGGGTCAAGAAAACAGAACACAAGCAATTTTATACTGGTTCACCCTTCCTCAAGGGATACGTCCAGTCTCCTTTGCCCCTCAAGCAAAGAAAATTTCACTAAATCAGTCAATTATACACTTACAATCAATCAAACAATTCTTAACCAAGAATCTCACTGAATTGATAGACTACACCCCGCAACCCCCAATCAATCCAGCAAACACAATGCTAAACCCTATAGCCTACACCTCACACAATTGATCAAGAATTACACAAAATTACAATGAAAGAATTCAGATCTTGAAATAAACAGGTTCAAGAAAAAATTAAAGGAAACTCCCTGATTGGCGCAGCAAGAGAGACCTGTCCACAGTTTTGAAGAAACCCAATAGCACAGTACAAGATCACAATTGATTCTTCAAGAACAAGCCATTTTCAATTGATCAAGAAATCCCCAATTTTCCCAAATTGATTTTCTCACAGTAATTCTCAATAAATTCTCATAATGATTCTCAATTTTTCATCTCTTAATGGCGCACATTAGAAAACCTTCTGTTTTTATAAGAGAAAAACCCAAAACAGTTTTGATAAAACAGTTATTCAATTTTGTCCAGGACACAAATAAATTGATTTCAATTAACCTGAAATCGGTTTATTTTCGTCCAGTACCTTATTTTCAAAACTGTTTTTAGCCAAAAATTCACCTTATGCTTTATGGTTTGTTTTAATCATTTTAGACCATGTGCTAGTGAATTTCTCCTCAGTTGTGCATAGGTTCTCTTTCCCCACCAATCACACTCACTCACTCTAAGACAAAGCCTAAGACACGCTTCTAGTTGCTTCTTGCTTTGGCTTGCTTGGTTTCATCAAATCCTTAGTCTTGTGAGAGTATTAACAAAACAGAAGTGTAATTGTTTACCATACTCTCTCAGTTACAATCGACAACCAATGTCATCTTGTGCAACTAATGTGATCTCCCACATCATAAACGATTTTTGTTATTGAATATAGAGTGTGGTAGTGTAAAAGTGCATAAGTAAGAAAGTTTTGACAAGGAAAGATGTGGTATTTAAGCGTGTCCATGAGTGACCCACCTTTCTTTCCTAGGGAACTTACTCGGTGCCTCATCAGGATCTACAATCATTGTTCCAATAGACAATATTATTCATAGTGAGAAGTCAACAACAAAATTTGCCAACTCGGATCCAACTTTCATCACCATTACTATAACCGATTGGCAAGTTCAATAAGGTGTTCATCGTCCAGGGAAGCTCTGTCGGCATGCTCTACTAGTCGACCTTCCAAAAACAAGGCTGCTATGATTATCACTCTAAAGGCCAATCCAAAAGCAACTTTGGAATATTATGCTCAAAGCCTCAAAGTAGTCTATACTTAGTTAAGGTTCCTTCCGATGACAATACCACTCATATCAACTTTACTTTGAAATCACTCGAAGAATGTGATATTATCCAACATTTCACAACATGCAGAAGCACCTCCCATTTCCTTTGAGGATGAAATGGATTTTGATCCCAAGGACAACTCAAACAGAATCATCCCACTTTTGATGAGTCCATAGTACAGGTTCAACTTGTTTCTCAACTCACAAGTTGTATTTATTTGGACTCATGCAAGTACTTTGGCCGAGAGACCCAACTCGGCCACATATATAAATAACTTGGCCAAATGATCCAGTTAGGTCCATTTAAATACTTTGGCCGAGAAACCCAACTCGGTCACATATATAAATATCATGGCCAAACAACCCAGTTTGGTCCATTTAAATATTTTCGTTGAGTGACATAATTCAATCACGTTTAATAATCTTGATCAAGTGACACAGTTTGGTCACATATATAAATATCTTGGCCAAATGACCCAGTTTGGTCCATTTAAATATTTTGGTTGAGTGACATAATTCAGTCACATTTAATAATCTTGATCAAGAGACGCAGTTTGATCACATATATAAATATCTTGGCCAAACGACTCAGTTGTCCATTTAAATATTTTGGCTAAATGGCACTACAAAAAATCGTGTATGTGGTGGCATTTTTTTTGTATATAGTGTCGATTATAAACGCTGCTTTATATATGTTCGACGTTTCCAAAAAACGCCATAGATCTGGGCGCCACAAAATATAAAATGACGTTTTTGCCCGAAACGTTGTAGCAGGCGCCATATTAGGTCTTGTATAAAGCGGCATTTTTTCGATGTAAATAATGTCAATTGAATTGTCATAATTGTTTTTATTGCCAACAACAATAAATGATACCTCTGAACGTCATTATGAACGTTTTAATACGACGTTTATTATAGTCATATTATAATTAATGGTGAATGATAATATGTTAGTTCTAACTGTCGTAATTTTAATATTAAATAAAAAAATATGCAGTATTTTATAATTATATATCCAATTATAATATATCTAGTAGTATTTAATAATTTATCAGATTTCATAATCATATATGTTACATTCATATCCAATAGAAGAAAACTATAAAATAACACAACTTTTGTAATAACAAAATATCACATTAAAATATTTCATAGTGCAACATAACATAGTATATGTTTTAACAGAGTTCACAAAATATTATGTTCCAAGACACTATTACAACTTACTAAATTGTTCAAACCCACTTCCCTTACGAAATACAAAAAAGGAAAAAAAAGCAACATATATATTTAATGTGTCTTGCTGCCTCCACTTGATCCTACAATGTGATTTGGGGATGGAATACCACTTGCAATATCTGATGCCTGAAATATTGAGAGGAAAGAAAATTAAATACCACAGCAAGATGTACATGTTAATAATATAGCAGAATTGTTTGAGGCACTTACCAAACCAGGTGTCATTGCAACAACAAGTTCAGATACATCCGATCTTATAGCAATGTAGGCAAGCAAGGAATTCATTTGTTCTTTCAGAGTTGCAAGTTCAGTTTCCATCTTCATTACCTTATCCTCAACTTGTGGTGAAGGTGCACTTGATGAAGCATGATGCATACCGATTAATCTTGTTGTAGTCTTCTTAAAAACAAGAGAAGAACAAGCTCCAAATGACATTCCTCTAACTCAACCTGGATGCTCTTTACCAAGCAAGAAAGTTTTTGTGCTTCTAACAATATTTTTTGTTACTTGAAATATTTACTGTCCTTGAGTGTTATATTTGGAGTTAGGGAAGGTTAGAACAATGGTATGTAACTACCTCTAGCATAGTTCCTAACAGTCTCTATACAAAGTTCTACGTTTTTTCTGTGCTTGAAGAGTAAAGGATATTTAATTACTAATGCAGATAGGCAATAAATGACCTCTAGTATTGTTGTTCTTGAATATTCAGAATGTTAGCAACCCAGCTAATTTTCATGAAACCCCTAATACTTGCAATAATTTTGCCACAACCCTTAGAAAGAACTGAAATCCTCTGGCTTTGATAAAATTAGAATTTGTTACTGAACTACAAAGAACTTTTCGGACAACAACAAGATGTCAAAGAAATTAAGATCGGGAGATTGAAAATTATAAATGAAGTAGATAAATGACATTATTTAACACATTGATTCACTATAATAGAGTATGTGCCCAAAATTTCAATTCCAACATGACCAATGATATATTTTTTTCATTACTGGCAATTTTGATCAATAAACAAAAATCTAATGATAATCGAATAGATCTATTGATACGAATAGGTCAAGGGTTTTGAAATTATTGGACCTTGACAGATTTATAACGACTATTCTATTTGGGAAAAACTAGTTGTGATATAATTAAACAAATTTGACTGCAACTTAAACTATTTTTGTTGGCAAACAAATCTGAATTTGGGTGATGGCACTATCGTAGGTATTATTATTGAGTTCCTGGTTTGGAAGAGAAGGGTATTCTGAATCGAAACCTTACCAAGAAAACAAAGGTTCCTTATAAAACATTAGAAAATGAAAACAAAGGTTACATTAAACAGAAACAAAGATTGTTGTGTTAAATTATGGACGCCTACATTCAGGGGCACACTCTTGAGGTATCCACATCAACACATACACATACACCAAACAAAGATAAAGCCAAAGAGACTCGCCTAGTAGAGAATCGATAATGTATTATTAACTATTAACAGCAACACATACAAACCAAAATCAAAATCAAAATACAAATCGAAATACAAACACATACAGAATAATTAAAATCAGCAACACAAACCAAAATCCACAGCAAATCCCGACCAAGGATCCATCAACAACAAAACCAAAACAATGTTCCACCATTCTAATTCCACAAAACTCAATTAACCACCGAATGCGAAATGCAAATCTTGAAATTCCATAATTGTGAAAACAAAATAACCCTAAACAGTTGATAAACAGAGGAAGAAGGAGAAGAAGAACGTACTTGAGGATCGAAAGCAGGAACGAGAGAGATAGCTTCTTCGATGTTGAAAACTGAAATTGGGAGAGTTACAGTTTTGATTCAATGTGAAGAGAAGTGAAATTGGGGGAAGGAAAGATTTTGAGGGAACTTTACTTTGGAGGGAACAAAAGTTTTTTATTGGGAAAGTTTGGGGGAACAAAAGTTTGGGTGAAAGTTTGAGGGAAACTTTGTGTTTTCATTTTGAGGGAATGAAAACTACGCACGCGTCAAAAAATGATATTATGTATAAAGCGGCATTTCTAAATGTCTTTTTTTAAACTTAAAATGTGGCATTCCTTAAAATGTCATTTTATATAATATAATATGACACTTTTTTTTAAATGCTATATTAAAACCGCCACCACATATATGATTTTTTGTAGTGTGACACAATTCAGACACATTAATAATCTTGATCAAGCAACAATGTTTGGTCACCTATATAAATATCTTGAACACACGATCAAGTTTGGTCCATTTAAATATTTTGAGTGAGTGACACAATTCAGTCACATTTAATAATCTTGATCTAGCGACACGGTTTGGTCACATTTTATGATCTTGGTTGAACGTCATAGTTTGGTCACATATAACGATCTTGATCGAGCGACCCAGTTCGGTCACATATATTATGATCTAGCAACACAGTTTGGACTTAACCAAGTACTTAGGTCAAACTTCACTGCACGGTTTCAATTAATAATCTCAACCGAATGCCACAATTCAGTCACATGTAATGAACTCAGGCGAATGACATAATTTGATCACGTTTAAAGTCAAGTTCTAATCACTTGGTAACACTGAATACCCTCTTAGGATACATTTTACTGATTTTGACCAAGTTTGACTTACTTGGTTGCGGTTACAATTATTTCAAATTTCATTTATCTGATTACAATTTCAATCAAGTTTAATCTACTTTATTACTACTTGTTGATTACGATCGAGTTCAAATCATTTGGTTATAATTGGGTTAAAGTGCTCCTCATTACTTCAAATACTCATCATTAATACTATTGGGGATTTAAATCTTACCCTGAAAGTAATAATATTAAGTTCAATCACATGAACTCAAAAAATGGACACAATAGTCAACCTATAACTAGTCGCCTAACCATGACTTCAAATACAAATCTCGGCCTAAACAGATCGCCTAAAAAGCCTCCGAATTACTAGGTTCAACTTTAAGCTCATTCATCCTCTATATCGGATTCTGAGCTCAGGGAGCTTGCGTACTACCCAATACTCGAAAAATATGAAGAAAATAATACCCAACTGAAAATTATGGGTATAATATTTTTAATATAATATTATCCAATTACAATACGTCGGTAACCCCACCTGTAGATTTAAATAACAAATTAATCCATAATTGCTTTCTGTTATCAGGCTTAACAACCTATAATACAATAATCACATATTACGTTCAAATGTTATAAACACATCCTCGTACTTCAGGAAGTATCATTCAATCTCATACTTACTCATTCATTATTAGTTAAAAGCATCTCTATGCTCTTATTGACTTGAGCGTCAGAAAATCTTCTGTAGATGAATCTCCATTTGGTATCTCATCATCAGAGCTCAGTAGTCATTATCAAAGAAGATTCAACTTTATCATGGTCCAACTCTCTGAAATTCAACCATACTCCACCTAGAAAAATTCTAGTCCAAATTCTGGTAAGAATAGTTTTTATTGGGTAACTTGATTATGTGAAATAGAGGTGGAAAAATGCTTCATTGTTAAACCAGTTCGATACGATAAAGATCTAAATAATTTGGATTATAACTAAATCCAAATTATTTCTTCCTAAAAAGAAACTAGTGTGGATTTTTGTAAATTCATATCCAAATAACTGGATTGGAATCTAACTTCATACTCCGGATATTTATAAAGTAGTTTATACATTTAAAATCGTATCTCTTTTCAAATTGTAAATCCAAAATAATCTAAAATAAGGATAACGAGTATCTTTATTGGGCACCAAACTTTATACAATGTAAGATACTATGATATGAAAAAAAGGTAAAGTAATGATATTTAGTGTGAAATGTTTTTATACAAAACTTACACACACACACACACATATATATATATATATATATATATATATATATATATATATATATATATATAAATACTATTTGTTTATTTCATACAATATACTCAAATAACGAAAAAAAAAATACATATGTATATACATTGTAGTATTTGCATCATTATT
>Ga0099825_1006368_pt1 | contig 14796 bp, 2 predicted proteins | sample SiratroredBW_FD_76838 | JGI IMG/M metagenome (GOLD analysis project Ga0099825, IMG submission 76838) | Root nodule microbial communities of legume samples collected from California, USA - Siratro red BW | ecosystem: Host-associated > Plants > Roots > Nodule | place: USA: California | collected... | reverse complement strand
TTTATTTTTTTTTAAAAAAATTTAAATCAGTTTTATTTTCCCTTTTCATTTATATTTTTCTTTTATTTAATTAAATTATGTTTTTTTTTTTTTTTTTTTTTTTTTTTTTTTTCCCCCTTTGAATTCCTTTGTATGTAAAACCATATTTTTTTGAAACCACCTTATATAGGACATCAAAGCAGACAAACTTCAGAGCGTTTTCAAATTCATATCTCAAATCCAGTAATGAGCTATAATGATTAGGTTAGATTGTGGCATATGTATAGCAATTATCTCGGCAGCATAATATTCAAATGGACAATTACGTAGAAAGTGGTCATAGTATTTAAAGATTGAATCACACGCATAAGATTTATTGAGAGAAAGTGATAATCGATGGGTAGAAAAAATCCTTTTCAGGATTTATATGGCTGTATATATTTCTGGTAAACAAAGGGATATTTCTCATAGACAGGACCGTACACACCTATTCCGATTAATTAGCATAGCCATAATCAAATCAAATTAATTGATATACAGATTTTCAATTGCAACAGAAAGGAAACAATGAAAGATTGAGGATGTGAAAAAGAAATTCCGTCTTCATGTTTATCATCAAATCAAAGAATAAAAGGAAACAAGACACTGAAAAGAAAGATTGGTACAAATAGATAGACAACTTTGTGTGATGGTCCATGACTCCCGGAGATGTCCTTAACACATTATGGTGCTTGATGAAGTTTTGACTCTATACATTAACCTTTCACCCATTGCTGATCTAGACATGTATCTTCACGAATAAAAATTGAATTTCATTGATTGGCACACATGAAAATTACTACCAGTAATCCTATAACCATGATACGTGGTAAGCTATTAGGACTTGTAAGATGTAAAAAGAAAAACTATTTTAGGACTTGTAAGATGTAAAAAGAAAAACTATTACTTACTATGATGTGAAAATCAAACAACGATAAAATATGAGCCAGATCTATATAAAAAAAATACTTTTAACTCAAAATCTTAAAATATTAAGTTTATGTATTTTCTTTTTTATATATTATTAAACTTTTTATTTTTATTTAAATTAAAACTTAAACTGACACTTAGATATCTAACATACACCTCTTTTATTAAGTAATATAGATCTTCTATTAAGTAATATGTTATAATTCGTCATGTTATCATCGTAAATTTAACAAAATAGGTGGAGACAAGAAAAACACTTATATAAATCAATAAAATCTTAGATAAAAAAGACTCCTTAACTAAGTTACTATTTCAAACTTCCTTGAAGTAGAACACGTATATATTGAAAATGAATACTCAAATTGCTCTAAAAATTCTTTATATGAAACTAACTTCAAAATATATCCTAATTCTACTTAAGGTTACTGATATCAGGGGATGACAGTGAGGTTACCGTGAACGAATAATTTCTCCAGTTCAATGAGGTTTGATTTGAAAATATCATTTTGGTAATAGCCAAGGGCACTGGACACAATCACTTCGAAGCATATCTTGATCAGTTTTTGTTGCGCTTACCATGTTTACATGTAAAAAAGGTGCTGCTACAATAATGCAAATGATCCAAAAAAACTTCATGTTCCCCACATAGCTAGATACAATATATATGACCACCCCTTTTTGTTCTTTACCTAGGGGATTCTCAATTTTTTTCAAAAGCTTTTACTAGCTTATAGATCATCAAAATATAGGCCAATGATTCATCATCATAGCTCATAACATATTCCAATAGACTAATAGGTTAGATACTAATAAAAGGGGTAATATATCGTAACATATTTCAAGATTGTTTCCAAAATACACGTTAAAAGTAAATAAAATAAAAAAATAGACATTCCAAGACTGTGAAAAGTTAGAACTACTAAAATAGACTAGTGTATCAACAAACTTATTTTGGTAAATCAACTAATAATTTAGTCAAGAAAAGTTATAAGTTGTTAGATTGGATTGTTAAACACATTTTTAATCTACATGTTTTTTTTAGCTTGGCATACTTATGAATCACTTTGTAAATGAGTAATGAAATCTCACCGAACATATTTTATTATTTTCTAATCACATTTTCTTATTCCTAAAAGCTCAAATTTAGTTTTGATAATTTAATTTCACTCTAACAGCATGATACCAGTTTCTATACTTTTGTGTTTAACTTGAAACTTAGTGCAAAACATTGTTTTGTGTTTAATTTAAAAATGACTACAAAAGGAAATAAATCATAACTAAAGATCGTGTAAAAATATAAATATTTATTACTTACAAAATAAGGAAATAACTTCTAGTCTCACTCACACCATGTAAATTAAAAGCTTTAATGTGAAATGAAAGAATTGAATTCTTTATTGAGATTATAATAAATAAATTGAAAGAAATCCATTAATTAATTATAAAAATCATTCGGATTCACTTGATGAAATTTATCTTAATCATCTAGTAATTTCTTTTTCATGAATAAATATTCAATTTATTCATAAAAAAAATAACTGTTTTTGTGATTGTTTCAAAATATTTTCTCTCATTTTTTCACAAAATAAATTAAATAATTTTTATATCACTCCAACCTATAATTTATAGATATTTTTAATATGAGATAGTATAGATTGTTTACTCATTAAATTATATATATTCATCCAATTAATCTAATATCAAGTATTTTTTTAATAACTAAATAGAGTAAATAGAATTTTACATATCATAAAAACAATCAAGTTGTAATTAAAAGTAAAAATGTACATTAATTTGACCAAATTTTCATCGTCTATCAACAGCAAGTCCAACCAGGCCTGCTCTTATTTGAACCCGTTGTTTTACTTTCAAAACTAACTACTTTATGTTGTACATCGATTAGCAAGTACTAAATTTTGTGTCCATGACTCCATTTTAATTATGTTATTATGTTTCTGCTGTTTTCAATAAATGAACGCTAGATTTTTTTTTTTTTTTATTTCTTATATATATTACTTATTTAATAATGTTTTTTGTTCTAACCATTTGTACAATATCGGTCACTATGCTTTTATTTATTTGAGATTTGAAACGTATAGTTTCCATTTATCACGGTAATTATCTTTCTTTTTTAATAAAATGATTTTTAATATAATTTAACTTACCAAAGTGTTAGTCCAAAACCAAAAATCTTAATGGCACGAAATTATAGCTAGGTTTAGAAGAAGAAAAAAATTATAAATGCAATTAACTAGGATTCTTTTAATCATGGTAATAATATAAACAACAATTTAAATTAATACTTTTTATTCTTAAATATTTTCTAGGGTAAGAATCATACAAGGATAAAATTAATCTTTCATTCACCTTTTTGCTGTAGTGGTGAGTGCTTTTTTCTGTGCATGCACCGTTAAAATCATTTCATAGTAGAAATAAAAGTGAAAAACAATGCTTACTTAAAAATTGTTGATCATGGGTAACTAAAAAAAAGTTATTATATTTGATAATCTCTGAAATATAAAAATCTCATATTTCAAAATATAGAAAAGTGAAGAAAGAGTTTTCCAAGCCATCCATATGCAGTTTCTTTTCTATTACTTTTGGTCCCACCCTGACCTGCTCAAATTCCACCAACACCGTTAACCTCCCTTTAGAAAAAGATTCAAGTTTTCTTACAACCAAAACACAAGAGAATTAATGGGAAAGAGAGAACAAGTTTCTACTAATCCTTTGAAAAAAAAAAAATGAGAATATTACTCTTGATGGGTCTACTCTGAAAGCAAAGAAGAAAACGAAGAATTACTACATCTCCATCCTAGGTGAACATGAAGTCATGATGACCCTGCTCCACGAACCACCATAAGCTGTCACACTCTTCATCCTCTAATTACATCACTAAGTAATCAAGAATTGCTTTCCTTTTTCCTTTTTCAGAAATATATGTTTTTTACTATTTCTTTTCCTTTCTTACAGTCAATGGAAGTCATTTCACAAAAATAGGGACAAAGGTTTGGAGTTTAACCTTTGGCCCTTCCTTTGTCTTATACCAGGATTCCTTGTCTAATTTTTGGCAGACAATTCCATGTTGCACCAGGTTAAAATGCTGGTAATAATATATGTGTGCTTTTCACCAAGTGCAAGGTTTCCTTTGCATCCATCAATATTATTACATCTTCTGTTCAGTCTAATTAGAACCAGCTAGTAAGTGTATATAATGCTCCAACACAACGGAAATGATGCACTTTTTGAAGGAGTCATCACTTACCAGAACACAGAATCAGCAGCAAAGCAATGAAATGATTTTCAATTCACAAAATGCCATTAATTTACTCTAATTTGTCCTTTCTCTACATATATTTATCATCTTTGTTAAAGTAAGGAAAAATAAATGAATGATTTGAGTTTAGGCAACCTAGCCAGGCAAACATGAATGGATGTCTAGTCATTAAGAGTACATCTTTGGACCCTTTTTTACAAGTCGTATAGATTAGCTATCTTTTTCGTTAGTTACTCCTTAGTACTGTTATTCTCTGTCAAAACCTCTTTAGCAGAGATACTTGTTTGCAGCCAGTGGACCCATTCAGTTTTGAATTTCTCTGCATGTGTAAACAAAAACACTGATTCAATTTTATAGTATCCAACGTAGTGTTGTCCAACAATAATACAAGAGATGGTGGACAAGTTAACTTAGTAATTAAGCCTCGTGTTTTAAGCAAAGTTATATATATGAGGTTAGACATTATTGCCTTGGTGATTCCGAGGTTGTAAAGATAGAAAATTAACATTTATAGCTAAGCACAACGTCGTCATAATAATTCACCTTTGTACCAAAGAACTCGTATCATTGGAATAAATTGATGCTGTCTAAATCGATGCTAAACCTTTGATATGAAATTGTCTCCAAGCCTTCTAATTTTTATCCTTATAAAGCTGGTTTTGTAAGTTTTTTTCCTTGACTAATGATTAATCAACAAATAAAAATAAAATAGATCCGAACCGTAAAAACACACTAAAGAAAATTTGATGCTTTTATGTTTTTTTATGATGTATGGTAAATTAATTTGTAAGATATGATCTCATTTATATAATGATGTTTTTTAAAGCAAATACTTATAAAAATTATAAAATATAAGACATGTTCAAAAGTAAATTATTTGAATATATATGTCATAATAGTTTCATATATTTTAAAAATATCTCCGTATATATATATTGATCATATGCTTATAAAAAAAAGTAAAAAAAATATAATTCAAATTTATACTAGTAAATTGTAAATTCAACACCCATACATCACACTTCTTATTATACTAGTTATTATACTAGTTAGTTGTAGTTAGTTAAAATTGAAGTGTTGTTTTTTTAATTATGATCTCAAATTTCAATGTGATAAAGTATTGTACAAAAATATCTATTTAAATAGATTTATCCAACTTAGTTTGATCATTGAGTTCGAATTTTAAGATTTGATTTTTGAATTTCGTCTATGGATTCTTAGTTTTGGAAATTTGGTCTTTGACTTTGGCCTACATAAGCTCAGTCTTAAAAGTTTAGTTTTAGAGTTCGAATTTGGAAGTTTGGTCTTGAACTTCAGACTTAAACTCAATCTTAGTGATAGATCTTTGAAACTCAGTTTTAAAGTATGGAAGTGAGAGCTAAGTCATATAAGAAATTATAGTATATTATATAATTATATAATTAGATGTTTAGTTTTGAAAATAAGATGTGTAAAAGGATTGTTTTGTAATAGAGTTTGAATAACTTTAAAGTGTTCCTATTAATTTTATTCTTCACCGTTAAAAGTAAAAAAAATCATCCAATTTAATTTAGTCAAAAATGTATTATAACTTTTAAATGTAAAAACTATTGAAAAAAAAAAAACCCAACTCCAATAATAATATATATTAAGTATTATTTTATTTAATGGAATTGTTCCCTTATTTCATTTTTTTATTAACAATAAGAGAATAAATAAATAAATAAATATAAAAAATACTTGAAATATCCTAACCTGTTGACAAAATTATTTATATACATAGCATTCGTAAGTATCTTTTATTTCTACAACTTCATTCAAATAAAAATAAATAAATAACTGTCTCAAAATCCCACTAACAAGACTTTTTTTTTTCTATACAAAAAAGTTATTTCATGATTCAACTTAATAATCGAAAGTTTAGATAGCATGCATGAAGTCTTACATTCAAGGTTGTGAAAAATATTGAAGTAAGTACGTACCTTTCGTTTCCTTCTTTTAAGAGCTACATGATTAAGCTTTTTTTCTTATTTCTTCTTTATTAGTTTATGGTCTAAATAGTGCTTTAACGAGAGTACGATGTTAATCACTTCAGTTAGGGAAAGCTTTTATTTCCTCTTTAGTGACTGATTTTGCTTATATACCTGTGTTTCACTGGATCTTCATATGAAACCTTTTTAACTTTTCTCTATGCACTGGCCATAGCTAGCAGTCATTAATACATGTCATTAATTCAATGATGAGAGTGATCACATCATGTTATCCTCTCGTGAGTGGATAAAATTTGCTGAGGAACCTTTTAATACAGTTTTTTTGTCTTGATAGTAACCCATAATCACAAAGGTCTTTGTCCCTAGCCTTAAGGCTAAACGAAGAAACATTTACAAATTTGTCAAGGATACTTACAAAAGGTTAACACAATTCACAATATCAATAATAATAACAATTTATTTGCTTGTTCAAATAAGTTAAGATGTGAGACTTTAAAAAAATTAAAACTCAATTTATATATGCTGTGGACAATAAAAATGATTAGATTTTTTTTTACAAGCGCATCAATTTTTTTTTTCTTTTTCATTATTCTTTTTAGTTTAATATTAAGTTATTTTTTAAAAAATGCTTAATTTTTTTTTTGTCTTGACTAAGCTAATTTACACATAAAATTATGTCTAAGTCAACAATCATCTCAGACTAATTTCCCAAACTTAACAAAAACAAAGTAGTGTATGGAAGAACTAAAGACTTCTTTAGCAGTGATTAAACAATAAGATAAAATCATAAAATATAAGAGTTGGATAACAATAATATTTCACAAAATATGATACATGTATGCAGGGAAGAATATAAGAGTAACTTTAAATTGAAAGTTTTTGATAATTTTCATTCTCAATTTCTTTCTAATCCTTTTTTTAAGTAGATAAAGTTAATCATAATCCATTAACATGTCAAGCAACTAGTTATAAGATAAAATATTATTATATTATATTTTTACGAAAGTGGTGATATTTTGATATTATTTAATACTAATATATATTATTATTTTATTTATATATAATATTTTATTAATAAAATATAATGTCAAATAAAAGTATAAATATAGTGGTGTTATTAAGTCTATTTTTTATCATCATTTTAACCAAAGTCCTCCATATTTAAAATCAGCTAATCATATAACTTTTATGGTTAATTATAATTTAAATTCTATTTAATTTGTGATCAATGAATATGATTCTTTAAGTTTGTTTGTGTCACGTAAAATGTTTTTTATTTGTAAGTATTGGTATTATAACAATTCTCAAAAATTAGTATTATTTATTTGTTAAATTGTAAAAATAGTTTTGAAAGAAAGGCGTAAGAATAAAATTATTTTTTATTATTTAAGGGTTTCGAAATGATAGACCAGTCAGAAATGATTTAGGTTGGATAAGGTTATAAACATTCTAAGCCAATATTCTCTGTCATTCTTGGAAACTTTAATTATGCATATTTAGACAATTTCAGACCATATTAAGGTGTTTTTTATTTTAAAGAGATGATACATTGAAATCTACTCAAATTTTTTTATTCAATATTTTAATTTATATTTTAATTTAATATTGTATTACTATTTGGAGTTATTAAAAGGTTGCAAGTGAGAAGTGAGGCGTCAAGATAAATTTTTGGTTAATTTTAAGTCAATCTGACAGCGTTCAAATTGAAAAGGAGAAGATTATGTGGCAACAATATAATTTTATAAACAGCTTTATCAATAGTAATTTGACAAAAGTTTTAGTTATGACGCTACAAAAAATACCTTCATTCAATGCTTTTCATTTCTTTGTTTATTTATTTATTATTTCTTTTTCCTCTCTTTTTCATCTACGGCTGCGTTCAAACCGTGTTGTTGGTCCGTTGGATGCGTACGATAAATGTTGTATCTAACGTCTCCAAATCTGTTTTATCAAGCTAAATTATTTGAAAATTGAACTGTCATTCAACCGTTAGGTATAGTTTTAGTGATTTAATTATAACTAAATTACGATCAGATTAGTATTAATATAATAAGAATTAAATAATATTCATAGTGATATTTTAAATTTAAAACATTCTAAATACATATAAATCGAAACAATATTATATTAAACATTTTTTATTGTGAGAAGCAATTTTTGGTCAGATTTCATTGATTTTACTGATTTTATTTTTACCAATTTTACCTTATTTACAGTTTTCTCAGTGTTGATTTTTTAATTTTGTGGCTACAAGATATTGTCATTTTGGAATTTAGAGAATACCTCTAATCTAGTCGCAACTACATTCTAAATTTATTTTTCAGCTGAAAAAAGCTAGCTCTCGACCCTATTTTGAGCAAATTAATCTCTTAAAAAATATATTATATGTGAATTGATGTGAGTTTAAGTCATTTTAGATTAAATTTAAATTTTTAATTAGTTATAAATTATTTAAGCAATTCATTCTTTTCCTTTCAATTTTCCCCCTATTCTATTGTCCAAGCCAATTGCAAGTAATAGACGAGAAAGAATAGCACAAGCACGTGAATTGGCCCCAGTTGCTTCCCAAGTGTCGCCAATTAAATGATGAAATCTCGAGTTACTTCGGGTTCCCTGCTGCCCTAACATATTTTAAATCCGCATTTTTTTTTTTCATAATATAGACTGTAATTATAAACTATAAATATACTATTTATTTAGATTAATTAGTACAACATTATTTCAACTTAAACAGCAATCTAAAATTTAAATATTTGATATGAAATTATTTTTATTGAAAATTAAACATTTTTGTGAGAGTTATTGAGAATGTATAACTTTTTATTTTTATAAGTCGAGATGTGAATAATAAAAAAGAATAAACTTAATGAAAATTTACATTTGAGGTGGGAAGTGAGAAAGTAGTGAGAGAGTGACTTAAAGTAAGTCTATATGTTGTGTGTTTTTGTATAAGTTTTAGTAGTCCTATTTTGGGTTAATTATATGATCATATAGTCTTATTATATTGTTGTAACTCAATATCATGTAATGAAATATAGTTGAATGTAAGATCTCATTTTTAATTGGTTCTAATTAAGTTATTGGTTATAACTGATTTATGAATTATATTCTGTATATATTATATTTGAGTAGATATATATATAAATTTTTTAAACCTTAAACTTTAAATCTTAAATTAAAATAATTTATATAAATAAATGATTTATTTGAATTGATATTTCTAAAGATGATGAAAGAAGTTTAAATAGCTTTTGAGTAATTGAGATATAATTCAATAGAATTAATGTTCAATCTTAAAATAATTGTGTATAATGTCAATTTGTTTATAGTGGAATTCTTTTCTTAGCTAATGAAAATTCAATATATTATCATTTATGAGTAATATTTATATCATAACATTTTTAAAATAAAAAAATATGATGTGCAAAAAGCACGTAAAAAAGACAAAAAGATACAAAAATTATGAAGGGATTAGGTAAAAAAACATATCAAAAGTATAAGGGACGGATAAATCAAATATATTTATGGAGAATTCATATTTATAAAGCTAGAAATTAGTTTACCATTCTAAAACTTCTTCTCTGTCAAGAGCATAGTTAGCAAAGATATCAACATAAGTATTATCTTTCCTGTAAATGCATGAGTATAAAAAATATAGAGTTGAAATAAAATCCATGTAATTCCTCCATCTAGCACAAAGATGTTATGGGAAAATTCATTCATTTTTAAAAGCTTGTAGAGACATATTCAATCCATATTTTTCTAGCCAACTTTTTTCATAGACTTAAGGGTAAAATAATGGTTAAAACTTTTGTAGCAAAAGAGGATTCCTCCTTAATGTAAGTCTGGTAACGTTCATGAAAAAAATGTTTAGTAATGTTCATGAAATTTACTATGATTGTTTGTTCTAAAAAATGCCTGTACAAAAGTCAGTAAGAAAAAAATGTCAGATAACTTCAATATTTTTAAAGAGCATAAAAGAACAAATAGTAATGAGAGAATATTACTTTAAATTCAAGAACATCCAACTTAATATTTGATAAAGCACTCAAATAGTAATATTATTAAATGAAGAGCATATATGTATGTCACGATTTGGATAACAATAGAAAGAATGAGATCATTCATATACTTTTTACATTTAATTTTAATGAAAGTCATTGAATTATTCATATTGACTTCTTTCATGTTCCATTGAGATTTTGAGTGGTCACTTTGAATATATTTAAATTGTCTTTGTTAGGTATTCAAGTATGACTCTAAGTCTCACATTCATATTGAGTAAGAATGAGAAAGTTCAATAACATATAAGAAATAAGACCTAAGGTTTTGGGTTGAAGGTGGTCTCATTCTCTTATATTGGTTGACTCTTATCTTATTCTTGTGAGATCTCTCTGGTTTTCCCCTTAAATTACCCAACAGTCTTGAATCCCTTTTTGACATACCTAAAAATGTAGTTATAGAAGAAGTTCTCTTAAAAAGAAATGTTTCTCCTATTAATAGAAAACCCTTCAAACCAAAAAAAAAGTTTTCTCCAACATGCTCCTATGTGCTTGTTGGAATTGTGGAGCCATTGAACTTTTCTATAGTTGGGGTTTCCAACTCATAGATGAAGGTATGATAACATTCTTCTTCTTATATGTTGAATCGTAAATAATAATGAGGATAAAACTCTACATTAACTAAATACACTTTTAAGAGTAAATAATATTGTGATGTTCAAATAAGTAAATAACATGAATAAATAATAATCATCTATAAATCTCTATCATAAATGCTCTTGTATGTACTTCAATAACTTTAATTTTTAAGTTGATATCTAATTAAACCTTGTTTTTAAGTAATTTACTACTTGATTGATTAATGATATCTTATCTATAAAATATCTATTGAATATATTGGTAAAATATTAAATATATAATTAAAATTTCTATTAAAATTCAGTATAATCTTCAAACTCCAGTTTTGTTTTTCTAAATTTGATTAAAAATAATTTTAAAGCGGAGCCGTTTATGTTATCTTGAAAATCAGCATTTAAATTTAGTATAAAAATTTCAATCAATGCAAAAACATGATCATAATATTTTTATTCGTTTTGAAACAACTAACTAGGTTCAATCTCATATCATAATCACCTACTACAAGTAACTTACCCCATGATTTTATTGAAAAAAAGTTGAAAAACAGAAACCAGAAAGCTGAAGGGGTCAGCAATGTTGCAGTGCCTTTCCTTTGAGAAACATGGTCTGCTTCGGAGGAATGATGGTGTCATCCCTTATCATTTCTCAAAACAACTGACACTGCCAAAATGCTTTCCTTTCCATAAAGTACAGCTGGTTAGAACTGTGATCACAATTGTCAATAATATTATGGATAATTCCAGATACATTTTTCTTCAATGATCCTCTCAGTTTACTCAAGTAAAAAAGAGAAAATATTAGGTAACCTGAAGTTAATCTTATATTATATTCAATGAAGTATTACTTGTGTATGTATGTATTAACTGATACTATAAACAAGTGATACTGCATCATCGTCTAATAGTTCATCAGACAGGTAAAATGCTTTCCAAGGAGGTTTCTTCAGTTATTCTCTGATTTTATTTTCAATTGTTTATCATTCATGTCCAGAATGGCATTAATATTTTTGTTAGTTTTATCTTTGTTTTTTTCGGGTCTCCAATGAATTTAAGATAAACCTATATATAATTAGTAAAATGGTGTCGATAAAAGAAATATAATTAAATCTTAGGTTAAAAACATTAACAACTTAAGACCCAGTTACAATATTGAGCTTGTAAAAACAAACTAAATTTCATTCTTGTAAAACACATATTTAAAAGGGAGAGCAAAATTAACAGTATGCGAGTTTCGAATAGATAATTAGTTTTATAATGAGTTCAAAGAAAATATCAAGAATATATAAGTAGATAGTTAAATTCATGATGAGCTTAAATCAAATTTTAAGATTAACTATCGAATTGCTAATTAGTTTTATGACGGTATAATATAAACTTTGGAAATTCCTGACTTAACGAGTTTAAAATAAAAAATTATCAGGAATTAGTACATATGTTGCATTCAATAATTTCATCATTAATTCTCAATAATTCTGTTATCTATCCGGCTTATCCAAGATGAATGAACCATATAAAAATTGAGACTATAATATTTTAACATCCAACAAATTTTTATAATCATTTCACAATTATTATTTTATCTTTTATTTTCTTTTTACTTTATAAATATAAAATTTTATTTTTATAATAATTATAATATTCTTAAAAGTAAATTGTTATATAATCGTTATAATTGTCAAAAAAATATCATGATACTTAAAAATTATGAAGAAAGCTTCCTTGTTGCAATCAATTTATTTTTGAATGCATAATTTGCTCACGTGAACATTCTAATGTCTGAGAACAAACTTGAGAAAATATTATGTAAAAATATCTTATTTCTCGATCATCCTATTCAAATTCCCACGAAAAGAAGCCATAAAAATTATAAATTATCATTAAAAAAAAGCGTGAAAAAGAGATTGAAAATAATGTAAAATCATTTCATTATAAAGACAGAATACCAACAGAACATATAGGGAGGGGGCATTCTTATGAGAGTCAACGTGAGAATTAAGAAGATGCTCTTGTGATCACACCCTCACAATGTCACTCATGTATGAAACCAAAAAGCATCTTCACCAGATATTCATTTCTAAGACAAATGGGAATACTCTCCGAAAACATGAACAAAACACTGAATCTTATTCGGAAAATTCACTTTTCATGTGAAGAGTATTTCAGAATTCAAGGTTGAATTTTGAAGAAAAAAATAATCTAAACTAAGACCTTTTTATTGATTTAGATTATAGTTTACGTTTTTTACTATCTGAACTAAATTAACTTAATAAAAAATTGCATACATAATAATTAATAACATAAAAATTCAAGTCATTAACTTGTTTAAGTTTATTATATTTATAAATTATATATGAACCAATCATCCTTGATTTTGATTAGTTTAATTTGGTTGAATTCAAAATAAGTTAAGAAGAAATCTAACCAATTATATGTTAGCCAAAGTGAAATCTAACAAGAAATGCATATCAGTATAAGCAACTATGTTAGGAAGACTGTCTTTCAAGTGAAATAATATTTTGCAATTGCTTTAGCTTAAATTTAAGGAAACAGTCTCCTTTTTTTTTCCAAAAGTTCTCCAAAAAATTACTAGAAAAATAAATAATTATTTTTCTCATGGGCTAATACCATCTCTTGATTCTGCATTTGGGCTAGCCTAATACAACTACACAAGGCCTATTGGTAACAATCCATTAAACAGTCTTAGTACTATAAGCCCATAAACATGACATCCCCATAGGACAGAACAACAAATCTTCAAAATTGATTTATGGTAACATAACATGCTAAACACCAAATGTTGGTGTTCCCACAGCTTTGTCAGATCATGTTCAAATATGTTGTCACCAAGCAATAAAGCGAAGAGAGTGAAGCAAAGAAATGTTGTGAAGCTCTAAAGAAGACAAGCATTCCCTGCTACTACAACAGCTTATGTGGGTCGACTTAAGGATCTCAGTTTATCACAATTATGGAGATTCTGACCAATCCATATATAAGCTAACATAATTGGATTCTGTGGGCTTGGTAATGTGGGAACACACCACTTTAGCCAAGGTAGTGACCTAGAGAAATTAGATGAATTGAACAAAAGTTATTGGACATAGTGTTTGTCAACTTCTCAAGAGAATCAACTCCAGACAAAATTCAAAAGCATATTATTGGTGACACTGTAGGCTTTATATATTTGGTGATGAAAGTGAGTTCACTGGAGCCAGTAATCTGAGTGTGAGGTTGAGGTATGATAAGAGAGTGAGCTTATCAATTATGGTTATGTTATATATGATGATGTTTTGGGGGTGTTGGTGGCTATGTTGCCTCCAATCTACTGCAATTAAGAAGCAAAACATATTCCTGATGGAAGATCAAACACAATCATTTATGATATTCCAAAGATTCCAACCCTTGTCCTGATAACTACCCCTTAGCAGGGACACAGAGCTATCACAAAAAGTTTGAATGTGACCTCTCAATCTAAGCCTCTCCAATTAATCAACATGGTATCAACACACCATCACAATTCTTATTTAGTTGCTAATATTTTATTGGTATTAGGTACATTTCATAGGCCTTGATGCCCTTTACATAATTGGATGAATCTTAAACTTGGAACCTCAATTGTTCTATGTTCTGCTAGGTAGCAAATGTTTACAATGATCTGATCCCAACCAAAGGGATGAACATGTATCAGGGCTTTTGGGAATCAATGCTCTATGGCCTCTTGGACCACTGCTCTCAGTTACTCTGACAATTGCTAATGATTTTGGTTGGAGCACTGGGTAGAAATTGGGCCTACAAATAGATGTCAGAAAAAATTTATCAAAATATTGTAATATACAGTCTCTTTAATTTTAAAATTAAGTTTCACTTAATTGATAATTCTTTTATAATAATATAATCATAATAACTTTTGCATTAATCAATGATATTGTAATAAATAATTAAATAAGAGTTATTAAAGGATTGCA
>Ga0099825_1006366_pt1 | contig 14803 bp, 13 predicted proteins | sample SiratroredBW_FD_76838 | JGI IMG/M metagenome (GOLD analysis project Ga0099825, IMG submission 76838) | Root nodule microbial communities of legume samples collected from California, USA - Siratro red BW | ecosystem: Host-associated > Plants > Roots > Nodule | place: USA: California | collected... | reverse complement strand
TTTAAAACTTCAAAATAAAACTTTTAATATATATTTTTATTGTAATAAAATATAAATATATATATAGTTTTTATAAATATATATATATATATATATATATATATATATATATATATATATATATATATATATTAAGGTAGATACAAATACTATATCCTAAAAAAATATACAATAATGATTGGATTACAGTGCAAAAGATTCATACCTATTAGACTCTTAAATTTTATCAAGAAAGAGAACTTGTTTTGCACATGACTATGATTTATGTGATTCCCTGAATCAGACCTTGACTATAATAATCATTGATCAAGATAAAATCCCTTCATCTAGTGTTGCATGGTACACCTCACAGCAAATGCAGTCCCTTCATCAGCTGTTAAATGGTTCCTTAGGAATAATAGATTAATATAAAATCGAAGCAGAGAAGTTGTTCATGATTAATTTCACTTTCTAGAGTGTACCGGAGAAAACTGTAAGGCACAGAAAAGCATGAAGCATAGAAATTTTATTCCTCAGACATGCCGCAAGTTGCTAGCAGAAACAGAACCTACATAAATTTGGTGCGGAAAATAGCCTTCATGTAGACTTTGGATAGAACTAAATAAATGTTTTCATGACTATCTACTTATTCAGAACTATTTGCTACATAAACGGATATTCAATGGTCAAAAGGGTATTACTTCACCTGATAAAAGAAGCAACCAGAAGGAGCATTATTTGGCAACAGTGCCAACATTACAGGAGTTTCAGAACCTTCATCACTGCTTAATTGTCCAGTGTTGTTGTTCATATCAGTCTTGACAAAGCCAGGGCACACAGAGTTTATGAGAAAATGTGGATTTTTCTTGGCCATAATCCTTGTGAAGCATTCGAAGCTGCTTTTGACATTGTATAAGCAGGAGCTAAAGCTGGCCAACCCTTGATTTCCAATGATCCTTCTTTGAAATCTTCAGTACCCTATCTATTTTTTCTATTGTAAGATTTTCAATGTCAGATGATCACAGACTTCCAACGCCCTCTGCAGCCGCCTACGACCGTCGCTGCTCGCCTTCGCCGTCTCCTGTCAGCATGGTGAGGTCCTTCGGTGCACCTCAAACGCTTCCTTCGAGAAACCGCTCCATTTAGAGAAAATCCGCGTGTTGAACACCAAAACCGAGATCTAGGTTGATGGACCCGCCAGATGAACCCAATATAAAATCGGGAAGGGTTATGAAATCGGATCATCTCCTTTTCAGATTTTTAAGGAAGAAGCCTGACAAAGAGGAAGACAATCTGTTTTTGGATAAGGATCTTCTTGATGAGTTCAAGAAGAAGACTCATTTCAACTGCTAGATTGTTCTGGATTGGTTCGGTTTGGTTTTGATCATCGGATTGTTGATAACCACCATCTGCATTCTCTTTATGAGGGAGAAGGATATGTGGCAGCTTAGATTGTGGAAATGTGAGGTTATGGTTTTGATCTGTGGGAGATTGGTGTCTGATTAGATTATTAGAATTGTTGTGTTCTGTATTGAGAGAAATTTCCTCTTGAGAAAGAGGGTGTTGTATTTTGTGTACGGTGTTAAGAAGGCGGTTTAGAATTGTGTCTGGCTTGGGGTCGTTTTGATTGCATAGCATTTCCTGATAGAGAGAGTTATCAATTGTGATTTTCTTGTTTATGTTAACAAGTTGTTGGTGTGTTTCCTTGTGAGGACTTTGACATGGTTGCTCAAGACTGTGGTCAAGGTCTTTTCCTTTTTTTTATATGTGGGTACATACTTTGATAGGATTCAGGAATTACTGTTCAGCCAGTTTGTGATTGAAACTCTTTCAGAATCTCTACTGGTAGGGCTTCAGAAGGCTGAGAAGAAGGACAAGAGGCTTGCTGATTTGATGCAGAAGCTATAGAATGCTGGGTTACCATACCCCCTGACCTTAGAGCAACTGCTTTTTCTAATATCAAAAGTGAGTTTGAGGAGTGCAATGCTCGCCAAGAGCCTTAAAGGGAAAAGTAGCAAGTTTCCGCGGCCTCTTTCCAAGAGGTTTGATGATGGTAATGTCATCAACATTAATAACCTGCATAAGCTCAACCCCAACAATGTGTCTGCTTGGAATATGAAAAGGTTGATGAACATGGTCCGGCATGGGGCTCTTACCACCTTGGATGAACAGAAAATTGACAGCGCCAATAATGATGAGAATGCCACGCAAATTAGAAGTGAAAACAAGGCAAAAGCTGATGCTAAGAAAATATTTCAGGATGTTGTTAGTCGTGGTTGCAAGTTACTTTTACCTTCATTTATTGTTTGCTACATACATTTTTTTTATAATTTCAATTGTTGTTTGCTTCATCTGGTTTATAGAAAAGGAATCTATAAACCAGAAAAGTTGAAATTATAAAAGAAAAATATATGCAACAAACAACAAATGAAGTACAAGTAACCTGCAACCATGCCTAGCAACATTCTGAAATATTTTCTTAGCAACAACTTTTGCCTTGTTTTCACTTCTAATTTGTGTGGCATTCCCATCATCATTGGGCTGTCAATTTTCTGTTCATCCAAGGTGGTAAGAGCCCCATGCCGGACCATGTTCATCAACCTTTTCATATTCCAAGCAGACATATTGTTGGGGTTGAGCTTATGCAGGTTATTAATGTTGATGACATTACCATCATCAGACCTCTTGGAAAGAGGCTACAAAAACTTGCCACTCTTCTCTCTAAAGCTCGTGACGAGTATTCCATTCCTCAGCCTCCCACTCTTGATATTAGAAAAAGCAGTTGCTCTGAGGTCAGGGGATATGGTAACCCCAACATTCTGCAACTTCTGCACCTCATCAACAAGCCTCTCCCCCTCCTCCTCAGCCTTTTGAAGCCCCACTAATGGAGGTCCGAAAGAGTTTCAATCACAAACTGGTTCAACAGTGACTCCTGAATCCTATCAAAGTACGTACTCACATATAAAAAAGAGACAAAGACCTTAACCACAAGAGTCTTGAGCAACCATACCAAAGTCCCCACAAGGAAACACACCAACACCTTGCTAATATAAACAAGAAAATCACAGTTGATAGCTCTTTTCACCCTTTTGTCAAACAGCAAATGTCATGCAATCAAAACAAGCCCAAACCAGACACATTTCTGAACCGCCTTCTTCACACTGTGCACAAAATACAACACCTTCCTCAAGAGGACGTTTCTCTCAATACAGAACACAACAATTCTAATAACCCAAATAGACACCAATCTTCCACAGATCAAAACCAGAACCATAACCTTCCATTTCCCCAACCAAAGTTGCCACAGATCCTTCTCCCTCAGAAAGGGAATGCAGAGGGTGGTTATCAACAACCCAACGATCAAAACCAAACTCAACCACTCCAGAACAATCCAGCAGCTGAAATGAGTCTTCTTAAACTCATCAGGAAGATCATCTTCCAAAAATGAATCGTCGTCCTCCTTGTCAGGTTTCTTCCCTAAAAACCCGGAAAGGAGCTGAGCCGATTTCATAACCCGCCTCGATTTTCTGTCGAGTTTATCTGGCTGGCCCGTCAACCTGGATCTCGTTTTCACCTTTAACAACGCAAATTTTCTCTATATGGATAGTTTTCTCTCAAAGGAAGCATTTGAGGTGCACCGAAGTGCCTCGCCATCGCTGACGGGAGACGACAAAGACGAGCAGCAACAGTCGTGGTACGACGGCTGTGGAGGGCGTTGGAAGTCCGTGATCGTCGACAATTCCTTACTGGGCCTTCTTCTCAAGGCCTCTTTTTACAGTTCGAGGAGATTCAAATTCAGAATGGGTTCATCAAAGGAGACCTTCAGCTCCCTGGAAATGTGATAGTTCACTGAAGACTCCTCCACCGACGTCAACCTTCCCTCGTCGGCTTAGCACTGGAGCTCCTCCATTTCCAAATCCATGTTCAGCTGGATCTCGTCGGAGGCCCGCTACTTGTGGAGGATCCGCCCTATTAGGTGCAACGACGAGTCCTCTGTTTGTTGAAAATCAAAACTCGGTCAATAGAGGCGACGGAGGAGGAGCTTTCGCCCTTCCAGAAGTCGTAGCTTGACTCACGCCAAATCTTGCTACCTTGCGGGAGATTTCTATATATAATAAGATAATATAAAAGAAACAAATCCACTAAATAAAAGAGGCAGGAAGTGTTAACGATGAAAAAGAAAAGACTACAAACACTAAAATAGTTAAAAATAAAAGTAATGTTATTTTGACACTGGTCCATGGCCTAACATTGCTGATGTGGCAAAAATATTAGTTTTTTAAGCTAGTATGTAAAGCCATTAAAGGCAACCCAAAAGCCATTCGCACCCAAAGTACTCTAACTCTTTCACTCTCTCACTTTCTGACTCTCTCTGCGTTCTCTCGCTTTCTCGCTCTCGCTACGCTCTTTGGCTCTCTCGCACTTATCTAAAGCTCTCTCGCTCTCTACGCTCTCTTGTTAAAGGTTTGTCCACCTCAACGGTTCATCTTTGGTATAAGCTAAATGTTGGTTTTTTTATGTTATTTATGTTAGAAAAGAAAGTAAAGGTTGCTCTTTTAAGTGATTTTTGATAGAAAATAATGTTTTTTTTATTTGTCATTTGATTTCCGTGTAAAGTTTGAAGAATTTTTATGTGTTTTTTTATGGAAAAGGAAGTCTTTTTGGTCGTTTAACAGTTTTGTTCTTGGTCGTTGCTGGAATAGAAAAGGTTTTTGCATTTGCGTTTGATTTTCGTTGGTGGTTGAAGTAAAGTTTGGTCTTTTATGTGATTTACAGTGTTCTTCTTGGTTGTTGGTGGAAAAAGAATATTTTTTGGAAGGGTTTTAGTTTTGTAATGTTTGAATCTGTTTGTTTTGGCAAGTGATAAACACATGTGTGTTGAGTCGCCAAAACATGCATTAAGGTGCCCCTTCGTTAAAGAAGGGGTAACCGCTAATTAATCAGAGTTAGAACCATTATTAATACACACAGGTTCATTTGTGGTAATGGTCATTTGATTGAACTTGGATGTTTTGCTTTGGTGTTTGAACATTGATGGCTAGAAAGGGAAAATATGTTTTTAATGGTCATTTTATAGTGTTGTTGGTGGTTGTTGGTAGAAAAATATGTCTATATACTCCACGGTTTGTAATAGCTTAGTTATACTTTTATGGTTATCTGTATTTTTGGTTGAGTTTGTCACATTTTAATTTGGTTGATCATGATTATTTGCAGTCTGATCTTCACAGTTTTCGGCAGCAGCTTGTGTAACAATGGGTTGTCTATGAGGATAATTACAAACGCCAAACTGTGTTATCTATTGTTAATTTGATCAGTTTATGTTTATAACCGTCTATTATTCCTTACCACAGTAGTACATAATTGTTGTAATTGCTTGTACAAAACTGTATTATTTTAGCATTTGTTGTTAACATGTAGTATTGTAAATATTGTTACAATTATTGTTGTTAATATGAAATACTGTAATATGATTATTTTGAGTGCAGTCGCTAAAACTACAACTAAGGTATCCTCTCGTTAAGCCATGGGTAACCATTGCGGCGATGTAATGTGAAAAATTAGTATTAAGGCATAAAAGTCATTAAAATAAACATGATGTAGTCAATAAAAACGTGATTAATTCTCATGACAACTTAATTTGAAAGAAATGGTCTTTATGAAGAGGTTTGATATCAGTCGCCAAAACTACAACTGAGGTGTCCCCTCGTTAAGCCATAGGTAACCATTGGATTAATGGAAGCCAAAAAACCAGTATTAAGGCAGAGAGGTAATTAAAATGACATGATATAGTCAATGAAAGCGTGATTAATCCTCATGACAACTTCCTTTGAAAAAATGGTCTTTATGAAGAGGTTTGATATCCGTCACCAAAACTACAATTGAAGTGTCTCGTTAAGCCATGAGTAACCATTGGGTTGATGGAAGTCAAAAAACCACTTTTAAGACACAGAGGTCATTAAAATGAACATCATGTGGTCAATGAAAGCGTGATTAATCCTCATGACAACTTCCTTTGAAAGAAATGATCCTTACAAAGAGGTTTGATATCAGTCGCCAAAACTACAACTGAGGTGTCCTCTCGTTAAGCCATGAGTAACCGTTGGGTTGATGCCTACATGTGTTTCCAAACCCAATCAATCATCAGCCCAGTACTTATTGTCATTTTTCTCCCAACACACAACACATCCGGTCTTTCTCAAAACCTTAAACTCTTAACAAAAATCATACAAATAAAAGTTTTTCTCAAAATCCTAAACCGTGAAACCAAATAAAGATATTCCCTTTTCATTAAAAACCTCATAAAAGAACAACCTTTAAACCTAAACCCATACGAAAATCATACAAGACGAACATTTAAACGATGAAAAACAATTCTTTTCCATGAAAACCTCATAAAATATTCACCTTTAACAACTTTTGATGGAAAACGAAAGAAAAACACCCATAGAAAAGACCAGAGCAGACAAAACGAAAATACAGAGGAGACAGAAGCAAGGGAGACGAAAAGGAGAATGAAGACGGAAGTGGAGACGAGAGCATAAGCAGAGAGAGCGAGAGAGTGATAGGAGTGCAGAGAATGGAATGAATGAGTGCCAAACTTGCATTTTCAGGTTTCAGAAACAAAAACCAAATTTGCCCGTACAACTCATGCTACCAAAAATAACTCTGTCACGTAAGATGCTTTGACAAAAATACCTCAATGTCAAATAAGAATTAAGACCCAACCATATCAAAATAACATTATTCTAAAAATAATTCTCATATAGAAACTAAAATTAGTAGTTTTGTATTTTATATTACAATTAACATCAGTGTCACATGGTGTTAGGTGTTAAGTGTTGTTTTTTTCTTTTAACATTAGAGACCAAAATGGATTTGAAAGAGTTGGTATAAAAATTTATTGCACAATAGGAACTAACTGTAAAACTAATTAATGTCCACATAACTCAACCACGTCAATATCTACTAATAGTATTAAGGAAACTATTTGTAGACGATCAATTTAGTTTTCTGGATGTTTAAAAAAAAATACTCTCAAGAAATCAGGTTTTTGGATGAATGATTTTTAACCAAGTTTTGTACAAAAATATTTTTATGATAAAGATAAAATTCCAACTTTTCCTAGTTAAAATAAATTTTTCAAAAAATATTATATTACTTGTATTAAATAGTTTAATATGATAATAGGTTAAAATTTTGATAAAAATAACATATTTCTATTTGGTTTCAAGAAACTTTATGTGAATATCAGTAGCAAAATTTAGCAACCTAATTCACCGCTCTCAGAATATTCTAGGCATGAAATTTTTCTAACATGCCAAACGTGTCTTAATTTCATTTCAATAACAAGAATTAAAAAAGCAACTAATTTTATATACAGATTTAAAAATTATTTTTAAATATATATACAGACTAAAAAGTAAAATTTGTACAGCTAATCCATCATAAAATAAACATTTGAATACATCTTTAGGTCAAATTAAAACTTAAACCCGTAAAAAAGCCATATTAAACCTTGAAAAGTAATAAATAAAAGATATTAGGGAGAAGTAAGCTTGAAGTTGAATAAATAATTAAACAAAATGCGCTTAATAAGGTTAATCAGACTTAATTTAATGACCTCCATTTTCAAACTTGACAAGTGCTTTGCCATGTCTAGAGTGGTGGGAAAGGGTTGAGACGGTGGTGACGACTAGAGTGGAGGTGTAACTTCTTGGCCATAGCGGGACTTGGTTTATGGGGTGCACAGGTCAAAAGGGTTTCGACGGCGGTAGGTTGGCGGCGGTTGTGATGGTGTTTAGAGGTTTGAATGGCTGCTGTGAAGGTGCGGGGGAGGTGTTTGATGGTGTTTAAAAACTTTAACACAACAAAATCAGTCAAATAAAATTTACCTGTCTCATACAAATGTTAGTCCCACACAGAGCAGCAAGTGTCGAAGGATAACAATGACAACTAAAACGGGAGGCTTAAAGCTTTTGCTGTTCTCAGACCAGATGAAACACTCAGGAATTACCAGCAGCAAGGATTTGAGGTTGTGTATGAGCTGGTTGAGAAGCGCGTGAGATTCGCAAAGAGGCATTGCTCGTCGCTTTGGGAGAGACTGAATCTGTCACGGGTCGAGCCTTTCTGTAAATTGAAATAAGGCGTGTCTTAGGAAAGTTGTACACTGTTTCCTATCAAATCTCTAGATAGATGTGGATTTGTACTCTAAAAATTGTAAGTAACATAAATGATTCAGAATAACATTTATTGAGGCCTGGAATTTATGTACTTCTTTAATTATTTCGATTGTATTTTGTGTGGAGTCATCGGATGAAGGAAGCTGTCCAAAATTCCAGTTTAGGACTCGGTGTCCAAAATTGAAATAATTATGTATATGAGAGAGACAGGGAAAAAATGCATTTGCTAAAAAATGATACTGATGACTATGTTATGGCATTTGATTAAATGTACAGGCACATGATGATTGAAATGCCAAACCCTCTTCCAGAGCACTTAATCTTTGAACCTTTCATTGAGACAGATGAAATAATTGTGACAACCAAATTTGAAAATGCCACTGATAGTGACCTTTACGTGGAAAGGGAAATAACAGTTGGCGTCATAGGAAAACGTGGATCAATGCACTCGCTAAGTCCTGGTGTAACTGTCAAGGAATCTGGTGATATTTTGTCACTAGAGGAGAAGTTCCAAGATTGGTCTCCATATCATAGAATGATGTCGAATTTAAATTAATCATTGTTTTATAGAAGAATAATTACAAGAGTTTTGAAACTAGAGCATAAAAATAGAAATTAGTGGCCTTGTACTCCAACATTGGAGTTGTGAAGTTTAAGATTTATTTGAAGAAAAACATGCACTTCAAAGTTGCCAGAATCAAAGGTTTTTCAGTTACTATGTTTCGAGTTAAATAAAATCAAATATATGTGTGTGCGATTGTAAAGTATATTCATTCTTGGATTTAGGAGATGGCTTCATTAATATTCATATGATAAATTTTAGTTATTGACCTTTCCCCAGTTTTCAACTAAAATATACTGATCAGGGAGTATGCTGATAGCACATTCTTGTTTAAGAGCATAGCAGTCTATTGAGAGAGTCTACGCTAATAGAATACCATCGTCCATTCACTGAATCAAAGAAATCACTTAGTATTTAGTCTTTTCATTCAAGAATTGTTTCAATAACTTCTCATCATCTTATTCCTGGATAACTTTCAATTTTGTAGGTTTTAATTATAGAGGTAAATACTGTGCCTGGAATGACACCTTCCACTGTTCTGATTCATGGTAAATTCTTGTATGCCAAAAAGTACATGTGCAAGGTTCATCAATAAATATTAGTTCAAAGTTGTATAGGATAAATTTTTCCATAAATTTCAAAGTTCAAATATTTAACATAATTGCTTCATATAATATTTAGACAATTTTTAAAAAATGTTTCATGAATAATTAAATGGTTTTTTATCGTAAGTTATTATATTAAACATTTAAAGAATAACATGGTTAAATAGTTATATTAAAATATTAAACATTTGCATTTTAACCCTTGCTAAGTAGATGACCTTCACAAGGTGTAAGTATGTTTAATTACTACATTAATATATCATATCCTTTTCTATTATATATTTTTCTGGTATCATGCCATCGGTACGAAATATTTTATTATATAGAAATTTAGTCATAAATAATTTAGCCGGAAATTTCTTTTTTTATTGAATATTAGAAATAGTTTTACTCAAACACCGTACATTCTTTATAATTAACTTTTTTTCCATAAACCATATTCTTTTAAAAAATAATTTTAAACAAATGCTTTCAAAACTAATTCATGTTGCATACTTTTATTCTTGTTCAGTAAATTGTTAAGAGGGAAAGTTTTTTCCTTTCACATGCATCATCGTACAGGGTCTGAAATGACTAAAATAACCTTTGAGTAAAAGTTGGAAATCTAACATTAATTCTCCACTATTCAAATATCCTCTTCACCTTCCATAGTTTTTAAGGAAGTTTCAAAGTTCCAAGATAATTTGAGAATATATGTTTTATAACTTTAGATCTACACTTCTAAAATCCTGTGTCTCATAATTGTTAATGATAACTTTCTGATTAACTAATCTGAAATGAAGTAATGTACTCTTTTAGAATCATACAATCTAGAATTTGGTTATGTATTACTAAGGATTATATAAGTTAAAATACAACATAGGTTATGGAAGATATAATTTGAAAAGACAAAAAATATGACAATGTTGTATAAGTTACTTAATATTCTCCCATAGCTTAATTTAATTAAAAAAAATTATAAATTAATATAAAAATTATATATAAATAAAAATTTAAATATAAAATAAATATTATATATAAATTTTTACATATAGATCTAAATTTATATATAAAATCAATATTATACAGATATTTTGATATGAATTTAATTATATATATATATATATATATATATATAAAATTAATATTATATACAAATTCGTATCTTATGTAAAATCAACGTTATATATAAATTTTGTATATAAATTTACATCTAAATTATTAGATACAAAATTTTATTTATAGAATTACATCTAGATTTTATAAACAGATTCTTACATACAAGTTTTTAGATATGAATTTTTACATTCACATGGCCTTAACTTTGAATAAAGAATTAAACGTTCTCTTATAACTCACTGTTTATACCCTGTATATTATCTACATTACTGTTTGACTCTTCCTTTCATGTAACTGGACCGTTTCCTTCTCCATTCATATAAGAAGAAAAATTACCTTTTTAATTTTAATAAAAATAAATACACCTCTTCATTCAAGACTTGCTTTTAGAACAATAAAACTAAAAGATAAATTGAGAATATCTGGAGGAACTAATAAGAGATTTAGAAGTTGTTGTATTTTAGATTATGATATAAAACTTATATTTCATATTTTTGTATTTTAAACTGTGTCATTTACAATATAAATAATCAAAAATTTAACTTTTTTATTTTCTGAGAAATTTCGAAAGGATATTTTGATAATTTTAAATACGGGTGTAGGAAGAAAACATAAAGGTGGAGAGGAAGAAACAGTCTTATCAGTGTTCGGCAATAACACTGCCTTTAGCCCAATGGCCAGTTCCTTAGGCCCATAATACATTGGGCTCTACCACAATTCTTGCACATATTATCATTTTTATGGCTATTTTCTGGAAAGTATTATATTTTTATTAAAAGTTTCCCATTCAAGACAAAACTTACATAAGAGTTAATTTTGTTAGAAGTATATTTTTTTTTCACATTTTTCCAAGCACTTTTTAATAACCTGAAATGAGAGTTCATGTGTCAACCTTTAATTTCTAGCAACTTATTTAGCTTAAAATGAAAGTGCAAGTTTGATAACATAAGAGTTTTGTTAATCAAAGGTGCAAGGATGCAATAGTTGACTATTGCAAAATCATTTTGGAAGTGAAATTTAGGAGTCAATTCTAAAGAAGAAAGAGAAAGAAGATAGTTGGATTGTGTTTCCAATTTTTTTTAAATAGAAAAATTTACAAAATATAGAATAAAATAAAAATCAAATTTAACTAAATAATACAAAAGTAGAGGAATTTGACTAAATAATTTTTTTCCATCCGTAACCAATATGCTTATACTTGTGAGTTGATACACACATTATGTGTGTTAGTGTTGTACTCAAATTTCCAATCTATTCAATAACAACTATAAACCATGAATAAGTGTTGACAAGTTTGTATACATAATAACCCTCACAATATTATATGTATTATCTCAATAATTCATACCAGGCAAACTTTAATAGATTTAAATTTCACTAAAATAAAATTTGAATAAGTTGGACGTATATAACTTAATAATATCTGCATTCAAATTTTATACAAGAAAACATTGACTAATTAACCAGATACGCATTGCACTCTTAAGTCATATTTGATATTTGGATAAATGGTAGGTAAATATATTCACAATTATATGGTAGTATTAATTCAAGTTACTAAGATATAATTTAAAGGTTATTCTTATTACCCAGTACTCATAAAAATATTTACTATTATAATCCAAATCCAACTTCCAAAAGTATTTAACAGGTTAAAGGAGAGTTTTAATAAAAACGTATAAAAAAGTTAAGTATACAATTGTGAATATAAATCTTACATTGAATATAAATTATTGAATATAAATAAGAAAATTGAATAATTAAAAAAAAACAAAAAGTTAATATCTTAAAATTTTGAATTTAAAATAATATTATATTTTTTATAAATTTAACTCAGAGAAGCAAACATGTCCAATATTAAACATTCTTAAGAGACAAAGCACTTTTTACATGAATCTCAATGTTAGGAGAAGAAGAAACTGAGAGGTAATCATACACAATTGATTCATATCAACTTACATAGGTAAATAGTTAGATAAATGCTTGTTAGTTTTACTAAACAAAAGTAATTTAGTCTACTTTTCCTTTACAGGTAGTGGTAAGAGATTTTCAAGACAATTTTGAAAAAGTTATATATAAATTTTTAGTCAGTGATATTTTTTATTGCAATAATTATTTGAAATATGACTATTTTGATCTCAGAAAATTTGGTTAGGCAATTAATTAATTAAAAGAACTGACATAAGAGAGACTCAATCCGTAGGGGACACACAAGCCATGTCGGTCATAGTGGACTTGGCAAATTAATTAATTGAATGAGTCCATTGGCTTGTTGGAGCAAATAATGCACCAAAATCAGGAAAGAGATAAGTTGGTGGTTGCATCAAAGTACAAATATATAACAAATATATGCATAACATCATTTTACCTCTCTTGTTCTTATAGAGTATAGAGATCGAGAACAATAAATATTCTTACAAAGTCTTAAGGTTGAGAAGAAGATTATAATATATCAACTAAGGTGGTCTTTTTGCCTAATCTTTGGTCCTTGGAATAAAGGAAGTAACTTGTCCTTTGTACTAATACTCAGTTCTCAGATGTTAATAGTATAAAAATGGGATAGAAAAACTTGTCCTCCTCTCTTTTCCTGTTCACTATTTATACCAATGTGTGTAATGATTGTTTCTTAGGCAGAGGAAGGTGTGTAGTCTCTTCTGTTAGATATATTACCCTTCTTCTGCCTATTATACCAGAAGAAGAGGTGTAGCTTCCTCTTGTCAGAGGATATTACCCTTATTCTACCTGTTGTGCCAAGGGAAGACGTGTAATTTACTCAACCTTACTTTCTTCATGAGAGAGTGCGTTGCCCATTGCAAGCGCCACTCATTGGAATATGTTTCTGTGTCAGAAGTCAGGTGCTAGTTCCCAATGCAAGAGAGATGAGGAGACTAATTTGTTGAGGGTTGCTGGATACTTGTCGGCCTATGCGTGTTCTGTAGTAAGCAGCTCGCTGGTGTGGCTGATAAGTCGTCATCTTGAAGACCGCCGTATTCCCTGATGGCCGTGTAGTGCACCAACGAATGTTGTCGGCTATGCTTTCTGATAGTCGTACACTAGCCTTCCAAGCTCTTGTAATCTTTAGACTACAAAGAGTTTCAACAAGTGAATATTGTCGGTCATGCTCCCTGATGGCCGTATAGTGCACATACGAATGTTGTCGACCTTGCTCTTTAATGGCGGTGTAATGCACTAACGAATGTTGTCGGGCATGCTCTCTGATGGCCGTATAGTACACTAGCCTTCCAAGCTCTTCTAGTCTTTAGACTATAAAGAGTTTCAACGAGTGGATGTTGTCGGCCATGCTCCCTGATGGCCGTATAGTGCACCTATAAATGTTGTCGGCCATGCTCTCTGATGGTCGTGTAGTGCACTAACGAATGTTGTCGGCCATGCTCTCTAATGGCCATATAATACACTAATCTTCCAATTATCAGCCATGTTTCCAGATGGTTTCAACAAGTGGATATTGTCAACCATGCTTCCTAATGGTCGTGCAGCATACCAACCAACGTTGTCGCCTATGTTCTCTGACGACCGTATAGTACATGCTTCATTTATCTCATTATTAAACATAAAAAATTTATTACTTTTCTTTTGATGAAACTTAGACTCTTGCGAATATGTTGCAATTCTTATTGTAAAGCTATGTTTGAGTTGAAATTAAAAAATGTAATTTTTTTATAATAACACCATTTTACGATATTTTTAAGTACATTTTTACTATTGAAATTTACAAAATTATAAATTAGATTTATCAAACAAAAATTAGGATTTATAAATTTTTGTGAATTAAATAATTTTAGTCAAAAACAGAGTGTGTAAAAAAATGTTAAACAATGTTACAAGCATTCTCTTTATTAAATATAGCCATCTCTTCGTGGCAAGTTACCTCAATAACAATCTAACACTGGTTCATATGACACATCAAGTTTAATATAATGATAACATCTAATCAAATAAAAATAAAATTAATAGGTGACATCACCTTAAATACATGATAATTATTATATATAACACATATTCTTCATTCTTTAAATAGTATAGGGGCAGCAAAAGAAAAATGATTCAATCATCGCAAGTAACTCTCCTTTTTATGGACCCATTGGCTATTGTTTCACTTGTCCTAATATCACAACATGTTGTTATGTTCAACCTTATACTGTTTTATAAGAGTTCCTTAGATAATCCAATTAACATAATCCAACTCAAATACGCTATGTGGAATGTTTTTGGTGATTGAGTCAAATTAACCTAATTTGAATTTTAGATTTGCATCATGATGAAACATGATCGGAAAATGTTTATATCTCATGTCAAGATTTTTTAAATTGTATATTTTAGTTTGTAACTTTGAACAACAATTACCACATTGAGTTGCT
>Ga0099825_1006365_pt1 | contig 14804 bp, 1 predicted proteins | sample SiratroredBW_FD_76838 | JGI IMG/M metagenome (GOLD analysis project Ga0099825, IMG submission 76838) | Root nodule microbial communities of legume samples collected from California, USA - Siratro red BW | ecosystem: Host-associated > Plants > Roots > Nodule | place: USA: California | collected... | reverse complement strand
TATATATATATATATATATATAACATCACATATATGATTCTATTGGACAATTAGCAAACATTAGCTCGACGACAATGGTAATTATTATCGGGAGAGATCTCTCGTAGCCCCTAGGATAAGTGTTCTTGAGTCCTTTTTAACAAAATTCAATACATCACATTGCTTGTTCATCTCTTGAATTCTTTCATAAGTTTTAGTCCTGGCCCCTCTGCTAAGGAGATAGATGAGTTTTAAGGCGGCATCTCACTTGAAATTGAAAAGTTAAAAAAGGAGTTGGTTGATTCAAGGAGTTAACTGGTGAAGGAATCGAAGGGTAACTAAATTTATGGGAAACGAAAATAAAGGAGATAGAAGATAAGTATACCAATTTATTAGTTAAAGGGTTGTTAATGAAAGCTAAATCGGAAAGTTATTCATTTGAAAGAGAGTTCAACTGATATTATTTTGTTTCATTATGCTAAAATTCTTGAAACATAAGTATCTATATAGGTTTTGATGATAATAAACACTTTAAGTAATTATTTAGGATATAATAAAATTGTTTTATACATAAAAATTTTGTATATTTAAAACATTAGACAGTCTATTTGTTAACATGTGTTAGATCAAAATAGAGCATTAGACGTTTAAAGTTGAGCATTAGAAGGTCTAACAATTAGACGGTCAAAGTAAAGCATTAGATTAACAAAGCGAAGCATTAAACGATCAATGTCAAAGCAAAACATTAAACGATCAAAGACAAAGTTAAATATTAGACAGTCCAGTCTCACTCAAAGGGTTAAACAGTTTAGTCTTCCTCTATGTGCTAGACAGTCTATGTGACAACATAAAACATTGGTTCTTTTACAGTTAGTTTTAATAGGATTATTTTCTTGATTGAACATCATTTATTTCTTACTCTAAATATTCTTATGCTAATTTAATCAAAGATTTATGGATTAAAGCTTTTTGGAAAGTAACATCTAAAAAAATTACGGAATTTAAAGGTTTTTGAAATAGATTTGAAATTATTCTCTTTCGTAATATTGGATTATATTCACTTAAATACTTTCGAAATCATATATTATAATCAAGGATTCTCAACATTCGAATTTTCTACTAATACAGAAATCTTTTGAAACCTAACGTTCACGAAGTACCTATAAAAGAAAGTTTTCGAATTTGTGATTCTAATTGATCTTATTTCAATTCAATATATTATGTTTGTATCTTTTAGCATATTAAAACAAAAAAGTGTAGAACAAAGATCAAATTCAAAGTTTTCATATTGAGCATCTAATATGGATGTGACGAAGAGTCTTGACCTGCTACATCATTTCTTGTTGTTCTAAGCTACCAAACAGTCATATCTTTCAAAGTTATAAATACTACATCAAGATTAAATTGTAAATACACAAGAGCAAAAAGAAAAACGCGATTCAAAGAGATTTATAGTGCGTTTAAAGAAGTAGAGTAGAATAGAGTACTTCTTAACTACTGTTTTACAACATCTAATAGTTGGGTTTTTTAAAGAAACAATTTGTAATCCTTAACAATTATAAAGTGAACCCTTATGAGCTTTAGCTATGCTATCTTTGAGAGTTTCTTTAATTTCTTAATTGATCTTGATCTCAGGGAGAGAATTAGACTAATATAACCTAGAGAGGTTCGTGTACTCATTGTAACCTGGCGAGGTTTGTGTACTTGTTATAACCTTGAGAGGCTTGTGTATTCACTGTAGACATTTACTATATAGTGGAACCTCTTGAGCAGTTTGCTTGAGAGAAAACTAAACGTAGCCCAAGAGTTGGGGTGAACCAGTATACAAGTTTGTGTTTTGTGCTTACATTTTCGCATTAGACGATCTCTTGTTTGTTCTATTTTTGCAGCGAATTGAGTTCAAGCACCATTGAACCCTCTTATGGAGTTAGATGTTCCTAAAATTGGTAGTAGAGCTAACCTCCAAGATTAATTTTCTACTAAAACTTGAGGCACAATTCTATTGAACTCAATGGGAATAGACTGAAAGGTTGTTAATCGTCCGCCTTTGTTCATGGGAGAGAAATATGTGATGTGGAAGATAGGATGATTGATCTCCTAAAATACAGTGGAATCGAGTTGTTTGACATCATTCAACGTAGTATTCCAACTCTATTTGATGCTTATGGCCAACTGTTATTGTAGGAACAACTGGCTCCAAAAGGGGCGTTGAATGGAGCCAGAACTCAAATCGCTGCAAATAAAAACACAAAGTTAGATCATCTAATACAAGAAAAAATAAACACATATAAGGAAATTTTATATTGGTTCACCCCTACCACTTGGGCTATGGCCAATTATCCTTTGAGCAAATTGTTCAAGAGGTTTCACTATATAGTAAACATTTACAGTGAGTACACAAACCTCTATAGGTTACACGAGTACACATACCTCTCTAGGTTAAACCAGTCTCGATTTCTCCTTGAGATCAAGACAACTCAAGAATGAAGAAACACTCTTAAAGAGAGAACAACTAAAGCTCGCAATGTTTACTTCAAAGTGGTGAAGAATTATAAAAGATTTTTGCACAACCCAAGCTGACAGATGCTCTATGTAGTAGATAAGTAGTGGACCCTCAAATTTTTGTCACTTTGTAATCTGTAAATCACTTTGTTTTCTTGTTTACTTCAAAGTTGAATTGATGTTGTCTATGTAGCTCTAAAGAAGATAGTGTTAGGATCCATAAATGACAATTTTAGAGGCAGTAGATCTTCAACATTCATCATTTCCCATTAGACGCTCAATATAAAAAGAGTAGCTTTGTTTTTTATTATGTGCAATAAAGTTAGAACTGTAATGAGAAATAATTCAAAAGCATTGTAATGGGAAATGATTCAAAAAGCACATGAAATATGTTGAATTGAAAGTGTATAGTCATTCAAATTTTTTCTTGAACAGAAATTATTAGAATGTTGGTTTGTTTAGAACCTTATATAACATAGATAATAAGAATGTTGAAAATCCATATTGTAATATTTGATTTTCAACTTAATTAATCAATGAGCTCACACCCGAGGTCTGATGTCTCTATGTAATTTCTAAACATTTCACATTATGCTTAAAGCTCTAAAATTTTACATTACCTATCATTCTATCAACTTGATATGATTCATCACTACATCATACATTATTTATTAACATATTATCACATTTTTTACTCTTTCAAGATCATATCAACACTAGACTCTACAATTCATTTTATTACTATCTTTACACCATCAATCATCTAAGTATTCTGCCATGAACCATTTTTCAGTCATAAGCATTTAAAATTCTACTTTAACAATTAAAATTCATTCACTTCACACTTTCTACCATTATCACAATCAAGTATGAACTTATACTACCAACACATTTAAGTCTCTTACCTAGGATTCTATATACTAATTTGAAAGTTAGTTTCCATTACCTATTTAGGAGCAGCAAACAAGCAAACACCTACAAAAGAGCTCTAATTTCTTAGGATTCAAAGATATCCTAACCTGCATCAAAAGTTTCTATTCAATGAACTACTCATATCAATAGAACTCTAAACTGATAGAAACCTATCCTGAAACATAAAATGTCACATGCAAACACACTTATCTGGCATAGAGATGCTTGGTCAAGATAGGTGTAGGTAGTGGAATTTTGGGGTACAGGTTTACTAGCTAGTGTGTTAGGTGTTTATCGACAGAATAGGAGTTTGTGTGTTTTGTAGGTAAAGTGATCGAGGAGTAATATCCCAGCTTGTAGCTCAATCATTTTCCATACTTTTGGAGACGTTGGATCATATACAACTACGTATAGGTGGTTTGAAGGAAGTCATTCAGTGTTGGTACAAGCAGCTGAGACAAACGTACATTTTCGTTTTCTGAGTCAAGCACAAGGATCTTATCGTGCGTGGGTGCTTGTCTAAGACAACTTTATAATATAGTTTTCTTCGGCTCTTCAATGTTTTGCTTGTTGGGTTAGGTTTAGATTTATTTGGTTAGATGCCTGTTTCTGTGTTAGTTATTCTTGAGACACTAGTTTGTTTGGCTCTTTTTGATTTGTGTAGCTGTATTTCTTGTTTCAGTGAACCTGGTGGGTTGTATATGGGTTGAAGCACCCGTGAAGTGCTTCGTTCTTATTTATTTATTTTTGGTTGTTCAAAAAAAAAAATCTAGATAGAAAGGGAGATTTGAAAACTGACTAAAAGAAAAATAGCAGAAATTGAATTATTGAACTTATTCTATTCAAGCTTCTGATCGAACAACTTTATAGCATTTATTATCACAAGTCTAGATATAATCTTTAATCTTCAATCAGATGAAACCTAGAGATAAGTAAAAAAAAAAAAGAAAAGTATTTTTCAAAAAAAAGAAGTGACTAACTTAAAAAAAAGTGAATAACTGACTATTTCTTATTTATACACTTTTCACTTTAATATTAAAATATTCAAATATCATTTTAATTTAACCATTTCTATTCTAAAACAAATTATAAATTATAATTTTAAATTTTGAAAATATAAAAAATATATAATTGTTTTATAAGACTATTTTCTCGTTAAAATATATTTTCAAGGATCAATTTCACATTAAATCAGAAACCTTTTATCATAAATATAATGTTACCGACCAATTTGAATTTATATATATATATATACTGAATTATATCTTTCATTCTTTTAATGACTATACTAAAAGCGCTTCACACATTCAAAAGTCAAATTAATAATTTACTAAAAATATATTAAAAATAATTTAGTGAGACTAAAAGAATTCCTATACAAAATAATGAAAAAATGTGATGAGTTTATTTATTGAAATGCAAAGTAATCAACTATATTACACTTAACATTAAAAAAAGAAAAAACTTGTTCCAATAATCAACTGAAAAATTCCAAAATTATGTTCTTTTTGTTACAAGTTCTAGTTGTGTTCTTCTTATAGTAAATAAGTAAAATATTTTTAATAATAACAAATACAAATACATGAAATAATACTAAAAAATAATTTATTTAGGAAAAGTTAATTTTCAATTTTTGATCAAATAAATTTTATTTCTAGTCCCTAAAAAAATACGTATGTTCCTTCTCGATCTACTCAAATGAAGGAGTATCTAATAGGACAATTGTTTTGTATATGACACAGCTACTCCCTACACACTATAGACCAGAACCTTCAAACAAATCCTCTCCACCCGTTTGCCCACACAATTTCTTACATTTTGGATGTTTTCTATAATAGAAAATAATTTTATAGAAATTCAAAATTTTAAATTAAAAATCACTTTTAATTTTAAGAATAAATAATTTTAAATAAAAAAATCATGTCATTTTACATAATATTATTTAACTTTAACCAATAAAGCTATATTTACATAACCAATAAATAATTTCATTAAATGTTTACAATTTTTTCACTTGTAATAACTCATTTAAGTCAAACCAAATTTCTCTCTCTTTCTCTCTATATATAACTGACAGTGTTACTGTTACTACTTTGAAGTGTGTACTAAAAGCTTAAAAGAAGACTGAAAAACTTATATATAACTGACAGTGTTACTGTTACTACTTTGAAGTGTGTACTAAAAGCTTAAAAGAAGACTGAAAAACTTAAAAGCAAGGCACAAATTTTGAGATTTTGGAATTTTTGACAGGACTTGATGTGTGAGGAAAAGAATACAGTTTCCATTCTCGTGAACGGTGGATCCCAATCGTAATCACTAATCACACATGTTAATTCAACAAACACATCAATCAAAACTAATCTCAAATAATCCTAAGAAAATAATATATAATCTCAAATTTGATTCTGTGTTTCGATTTGTAAGCAAAAAATTTAGAACTTTCGTTACAAGCTAATTAAATTCGACCAAAGTTACAATTTAGTAATTACATTGGCTGTGTGTTTCGTTAACTTGTCTATACTTTGAGTACACGAAACATTATTACCAATTTTTAGTCGTATTATCCACATTATCCACGCAAGTGAGTTTCAGTACTCAGAAAACCAATAAAACCTAAATATTGTAAAATTTTATTTGTATGAAATTTTATCAATTCAAGACATAACATTATTCATGAGGTTTATACTCAACCAGATTTCATAGGGTGAGGATAGGTCTTGGTTTCTTCCTAAAAATCCTTTACCTAAATCCATATAAACTACATATGTTCAAATTATTTTTAGTTTAATTATGTATGCAAAGTTTGCATTATTTTTATCTATTATTCCATATGGGTATGTTAAGCCAAACTTATATATGAATACTTTTTAGAAAATAAATAAATAAAATTAGTTATTTATACATTAAAATTATTTTATAGAAGTTGTTTCATATAACTTTTTATTTTTTTATTTTATATAAATTAATTTTTGACTTATACAAAAAGTTATTTGTTTTTCCTTTTTTTTCTATATACCTACTTATAGAAAAAACTTGTAAATCACACTCATAATACTCTTTTTATTAACTTACCAGGGGCAGTGATTATTCCTTCTACATGAATATAATTAGAATATACAAATACAACAACATATATATCCACAATACATTATTATGCGTAAATGATTTATTTTTTATAAGTATTTTATAAATCACATTCAAAATCAATTTTAATTAATTAATAAGGTGAAAATATTAAAAAAAAACAATATGGATGAGAATTTGAGTTTAATTTCTACATAATTCATTTAAAAAAGCTTTAGATATGAATAAATTTTGTAATAAGAGTTATCATGATGGGTACAACTAGATTAATGGATTGAATCAACAAAACTTGACTGAGAAGCTGAAGTATGTATACAAGATTAAATGATTGAATCACATAATGATGTTTGTTATATCAAAGAAGTAAACACCTTAATTACTCTAGTTAAAAATATAACAAAATTTACGGTTTGTATAAAAATTTAACTCTTTATTATATCATTCAATTTTATATATTCTATTTTCTTATTATTTTATTCTCTCAATCAAATTTATAAAGAAAATCTTTTTTTTTTTCCTTTCTTAAAAGTTAGCCTTCATCCATTCAACTAAACTATATTGTCTCTTTTAGAATAATCTGATAACACCTTATAGTAATTGAAGAACTAAAAATCATTTTCAGTTTAATAATTCAATCACAGTAATTAGAAGTTGATTTCTTACATAAGTTAAAAGCTGCTTCAGGAAGAGAAACTTCAAACAAAAGAAACAACTTCATATAATTTTAATTAATGAATTTGAAATAGAGTTTGTTTTATTATAAAGATTTTAGTAGCATAATATTTTGTTGTATGTTGAGTATGAAATTCTTGAGTTGTATATAAGTATAAAGCTCTTCATTTGAACTTGAAGAACATTAGTTGTAAATATGTCTAATGTTCTCCAGTTGTATGTAGAAACTAAATAATATATGTTGCATGTGCATATAATGTTCTCCATTTGAATATAAAAACTGCAAAATATATGTTGTATGTGTGTCTAATGTTCTTCAATTACATGTAGAATTTGAAGAACATCAGTTGTGTGTGTTTAATGTTGTTCATCTGAAATTTCCATTTGAATGTGAAACTAGAGTCCCTCCTTGTCTATTTAAATTATAGCCTTCAATTTACATCAAATCTTGCAAGTAAGGTACATTCATTTATGATTTTGGGATGAAAAGTCTTATGAAGTGAGATGAGTTTATGGTTCAAAAAATATAAAGAGGTATTATTTGAGTCACTAAGCGAGAGTATCATATGATATTCTTGCTTACCGAAAGTATGTAGAGGTATCATTTGAGTCACTCAATTGGATGTTTCATCTAATATCCTCGCTCAACAAAAAATGTCTTCACTCAAGTAGAAACATCATCTGACATCCCTATTTATGTGATTTTTCCTAACTTTTCTAAATATTCAGACTATGTATATGTATATTATGTTAGAAATTGTTGAATCGGATGCTTGAGTGACTTATTGCTTTAATTTATAAAGTAAATTGTAATATATATACATACCTATAGGATGTATACATACATGCATATATGCATATGATGGAAATGTGAATGACATGTGATTTGAAGTCAATGATTTGAGATGATTTGTAAAGTGTGATCCAAGTATTAATCTAAGTCACATAAACCAAGTTCTAGATATTGAAGGAAAATTTATTTCATATCTAACATACCAAAATTTCTAAATTTTAAATATCTTATACTTACCCTAAAGCAAGCCATGAAACTCAATTATGTTCAAATTCTAAAGGTGCTAGTAAATGTATGTATTCAAATTTTAATTTAAATATGTTACTAATATTCTTAGAAAGTATCTTACCTTTTTAAGTGCATAATAAATATATAAGAGAAAAGTCATATCCAATATTTCTAACTGTTAGAATTTGTTCTCCTCTCCTGTTAATATGAACCTATATAAGATTTCAAGTTAACTATAAAAAACCAAAAGAGTTACAGTGACTTTATAGGCAAGAATATCAATCTCTAACCTTAAAAGCTCAAAGTCTCAGTTCAAAACTGTGCCAAATTGATCCAAAACACATCAAAATATCATATAAGTCATACTGCACTCAATCTCAATCTTATGTGCTATTTCCTCAAACTACATAACATAATAAATATATTATATTACATACATTACACAGTAAGGAGATGAAGAAAAGACAGTTTGAAATGACATGCTTGATTTTTGTTTTTGAATGGGATCATCTTTCCCCTTCTTAGGATCCCCATCTCGGTCAATTAGCCTTACCGACAAGAAATTTGTAGAGGGCTTGTAAGCTTCTTGCAGAATGCCCAATTGATTTCAATAATTCAATGAAACAACCAAGTAATGGACATGAAACAAGACAAACTCTATGCCCCAGTTTTCTTTTTAATCTGCACCAATTAGGCTGGAAACCACTTGTATCCCATGTCAATTTGTCATTTTATTTTATTCCCCCTTTTCCCCTTCTGTTTGTTTTTCTACCACTTTTTCTTTTTCTTCTTAAGGTAATTTTATCTTACCTTCAAATACTTTCTAATCTCATATCTTTTATCTTTTAGTAGTTTTGATTCAAAGCAAGGAACCAAGAGATCCATCCATCACACAAGCCCTTTAAATGCAGAATTCTTTGCACTTTATATTCAAAGGCTAATTCAACATGAGAATACAATTAAGGGTAAATTTTCAATTAATCTTCAGTGATCTTATGTATAAAACTGAGATATCTTTCACCTCTAAACAATAAAACCCCATCCCAATAAAAATAACTTTTTAATCACATGTCACATAAGCCAAAACTGCCCTTTTCAGAGCTGAATAAAAACAAAAGCTAGAACTTGTGATTTTGAAAGTAAATCTACACCACTAATATTTTACTGCAGTGGTTGGAGTAAACAACCTTTTTTATTGCAGTAAATTTAACTACAATGACATCATGTGAACCTAGCTTGTTTGGTTGGGCACTTCCTTGGAAGTTTCTCCTGCTCTTCCTGGTCCTCAATTTAGATTTTCAAGATTCTACTTTAGTGGCTTCTAATTCACTGCAGCCTTGGTAAAAACAATGATAATTAATAAGCAGTAATGGTGACAAAGGTAAGTGAGAAAATAAACAAAAAAAAAAAATCTAAGTTACTACTTACCCTAGATAGTCCTAGTCTTTAACAACCACTAAGCACGGAACCCTTGATTTTCAGAAGCATACAAAAACATCCAACTGTAACATTATCACCCTCTCTTCCACTCAATCAGATATGCACATGATCAGGCCTCACAATTTGCCTTTAAATTGGTCCACCCCTCTTGTCTTCCCCATTGTGATTCCCTCAAACCAAAGCACCCTGCCAAAGTGGTTTTCATTTGCAACCTTGCAATGGCTTCCAACAAGCTTATGGCCACCATCTTGGTGCTTTCTCTCCTTGCCTACTCTTCATCAACCAATGCATGTGGCACATGCCATCCCAAGGCTTCTCCCCCTCCATCAGGGAAGTGCCCTAAGGACACCTTGAAGCTAGGTGCTTGTGCTGACATTCTAGGACTTGTTAATGTTGTTGTTGGCTCTCCTGTCTCCAGCAAGTGTTGTGCATTGCTTGAGGGTTTGGCTGATCTAGAGGCTGCACTTTGCCTCTGCACTGCCATCAAGGCTAATGTGCTTGGAATCAACTTGAATGTGCCTATCACACTCAGTGTGCTCCTCAGTGCTTGCCAGAAAACCATCCCTTCTGGCTTCCAATGTGCATAGAAATCATCATGCTAGGTTCATCTCATCACTTGTGTCCTCAAACTGTTGTCTTGTTATAGTTCTTCCTTTTGTGCAATGTGTGACATGTTTCATTTTAATAATTTGGCAAACACATGTTTGTCTTAGCAAGTAACCTTTGCTCTTTTCTAGTAAATTTGGTTTTCATTGTAAGTTTTAGTTTTGAGGTATGTTGGAGGTAGAGGGGTTTGATTTGGTAAACCAAATCTTAAAGACCAATATGCAGAATTTATTGTACTTTACAATCAAGTGTGTATTATCAATTTATATAAGTTCAGCACTGTCTCTTATTTTCCTCTAAATTGCTGTTATTGTTCTTCATATTTCTTCTTGCTAGAGAAATCAAATCACCTTTGCTAATTCTTTATCTTATTAGAGCAATGGTTAAACAAAATCTCAAAAGAAAACAAAGTTTCATGTAAAAAGTATAATGTTTTGTTATAAATATATTCCTAACATGATTCCTAATTAAAAAAAAAAAAATTCTTTATTATTTTTTTAGCCATAGCGAATGATTAGCCAAACAGTTCTGCACTTTTTTCTCCTGGCTGAAAACAGCTTACATGCAGCAGGTTTCTTTCCAGAAGTTGACAATTTTTGTTTTGGTTTTTTTCTCCAGAAGCATCTTATTAAGTTTAACTATGTAACCAATATATTAAGAAAAAAAAATAAAAAAGAAGAAAGCAGGCTTCTTTCCAATATGCTGAAAAACTTTATTAGTACAGTTCTGTAACATTTTTTTTCATCATAATTTTCACAACAAATAGAGGAAAAAAAATAAAGAAAGAAATATATGCTCAGATAAAGATACGTGGGGAGGAACTAGAATGTATTATGAGCAAGTATTCTTAAATAAAATTATTCTATTATATATTTGATGCATTACTTCAATAAAGTATTAATATCAATCTTAGTTGTAAAGGCGGTAGTATGTTATGGTAAAGAACTCGGATTTTGGTAAAATTATTTTGGTTATGAAAGATTATATTGGGAAAGCGAATATTATTTTATTTGTTTAAAAAGGTTTACTTCCACCATAAATAATCCATAGATTAAAAAAAATCGTGTATAAGCTTAGTTTGACTTGTAGAAACCCAATCTTCACACTGTTGTAAATAAATGAATTGGACCAACAAAATAAATGTGTCAGCATAGCATAATAGTTGGTACAGTCCTATGGATGGGTGATTTGGCACGTGAATCTAGAAAATATAAAAGCTAAATAAATAAATGAATTATAAACAAAATATAAAAATAGTAAATAACAATTTACAAATGTCAAATAGCTAGTCTGTCTACTTAAATAATCACCTAATATTAAATATAATTATTGGAATTAATTATTCCCTCAACTTCATTTTATATGTGACTTAAAAATAAGAAAAATTGGCTTAGTTTAAATATTTATGCAAAGTAATATTAAAAAAAATTGTAATTATTGAAAGTAAGTGAAATTGAGGAAATAGTAAACATATAATTGATTTATAAATATAAGAAGTTGAAGGTTAGTTCAGAAACTTAAAACCAAATGTATTTAATAAGACTTTAAACGAGTTAATTATTCTTAGTACAAGTTTGGACACATGTTACTAGTTAAATAGGTTAGTCTGTACATAAAAACTCATACTAAATTTCAGCATTACATGTTAAAAAAGATGAATAAATATTTTATAACCTGATTAAGGGATTCCGTAAATATTTTTGAGAGAAAAATAAAAATAAAAATGTAATGATTTTTTATAAAATAAAATGAATTTATTCATGTGTTAAAGACAAGAAAAGTTATGAAAATCTTGTAAGAAATGCCCAGTACAATTAATAATTTAGTCTAACTAGTGTAACAAGAGTTCGTTCATCTGGCAGAATTCAAGAATAATAAAACTCAAAATCTCATATTGATTTATCGATATCCCAACTGATAGTCATCACTAATGTGAGTATTATGATTGGTCTAAATCAGTATGCAGAGTCCATTAAAAAAAAAAAAAATAAATCTTATAGTTATTAACCAGTTCGGTTATTACAAAATTATTTTACTATTTGTTGGAATAGTTTAAATACCCACTATATAAATTTAAAATAGAAAATTTAAATTAAATAATTTACTTATTAGTTGAGATTAAATTTTAAATTAAGAAAAAATTAGAAAATTAAGTAATATATAGAAAAGAACATTTACAAATTCCATATTTCAATATTTTAAGTTAAAAGTGTTTTAGATTCTTTATGAGTCTAGTTCATCTCTCATTATGTTTAAAATTTTTTAATATCTCAATTAAGATCTCAGATCTCATTATCTTTAAGATTTTTGGATATCTTTCCTCCGATTTTCCGTGATTTTCTATCATTTTCTTAAAATTTCTGTGAAATCTTTTCTTTATTTTTGTTATACTTGAAATAAATGAACTGTATATATGTTTTACGTAGTATTTAATTAATCATGGTGTAAAATAATTTACGAAGAATGATAATAAAATTTATAAATAATTATAAGCTAGTGATTTAGTGTAAGATCATAGTTTAGTGGTTAGAGTTAACTTATAAATAATTGATGTTAAATTATAGGTGGAGGTGAATTAGTTAGTTTTTGGAAAATAAAACCATATTTATTAATATAAAATATGTAGTTAATTATTTGAAATATAACTGTGATATTTCAAATTTCACCGATTACACTCATCACATGTATGAAAAATCTAAGATGGTGAAGAGTTGATAGAAATTACTAGTAATTACGTGGGATTGAGAGATGTCTTACTATCGTGGGAATTTTCTGAAGTTACCCTAAAAGAATTTTGTTTTTTTTATTCAATTCTATTTATATATTTATGTTAATTATGTGGCTAATATTATTTTAATAAATGAATTTTGAACTAGAATCAAGTTTAATAGAGTGATTATGCTTTTTAATTAGTGTAAAAGAATTTTATCCAACTTTTGAAAAATAAGAAAAATAAGAAAATTAAAAATATAATTAAAAGAAAATAAAAAAATTCAAAATTACATTTAAAATGAAATAAATAAAAATGATTAAGTATTAAGTTTTATTTTATAATTTAAAATGATTTAGGTTTGTTAGCAGAAAACTTTTTCATAAATACTTATAAAAGTTAAAAATTAAAATCAGGCTATTAATAAATTAAAATTAACTTATAAATCAAAAATAAAATTTGAGAAAAATTAATAAAATATAGCTTTTACAAAAACTTATGTATAAACTTTATGTATTATAAAAAAATTATTTTTATATAAAGTATGTTTATAATTTTTCAAAATATCTTTAATTATTTAAAGTTTAACCATTTTCAAATTGATTTATCACTTTAATTTAATATGGCATTTTTATGCATATCACGTCAATCCAATCCATAGTTAACTTTGTTTTTTTTCTATGGAAAAAAAAAATCAATCAAATCATTACATACTTTACGACTCAGTACGCATTATTTAATATTTATTGAAGAGCATGGGGTTTTGAAAAATATTATATTATTTTCATGTTATTTTTTTTCAAAAGAAAAACAATTTAGTATAAAGAGACAGGGAAAACAGTTATGTTGAGTTATTTCTTTATTCAAGTTGATAATAGAAAAGATCTTTTTATATCAAACAACTCCTTAATTTTGCTTAGTAATTGAGAAGAATGAACTAAGAAGAAAAGAGGGTAACTTGATTGAAAAGTTTAAAAGTAAATAAATTTTTCAAGAGCCAGTCTGCATTTTACTTTCTCTTATTTATCCCTCTTATTTCCAATCTACTGCTAAATTTACCCTTAACACAATAATAAAATGAGAAATTGCATTGTCACTCAAGAAAACACTTTTTGTATGAGTAAAAATAAAAAATGAAGAAAATGAAATAATTATTCTTTTGAAAAAGAAATCTCATTACTAGTGGATCTCAATAAAGTAGACAATAACATCTTCTTGTCACCTTCTCTAAAAGTAATTTAAAAAGGAAAATATGAAATAAAAAATAAAATTAACTCCTCAACATGAAAAAATTTATTAAACAAACTCAAAATAAAAATTTGAAAACATAAAGAAACTTCTATAAATTAACTATAGTATTAATTTATGAAGTCAATTTAAAAAAAATTAAAAAAAAAAACTTGTTTCTATCCAAAGATCATAAATAAGCAATGGTTTACATAATGAGAAACCGATATTTGTAAGCTAAATAATAGTGATTGGACTCCCAAAAGACTTTGTTAAAAAGAAAAACTCCAATATTTGTTCTAATGTCACTTTATTTTCACTATCAAGCACGAGACTTTAAAACGTAATAACATAAAATCGAGTTTAAGACCTAAATTATTTTGAAAACATTTGAATCCGTTGAAGTTATTTTTCACAAATGTTAGCTTTTTATCTAACTTTTCTAACATATAAAAATAAATGTGAAAATTGAGGTCTACAATTTAAGTCGTCATTTCTAAAAGTTGATGGAAAAAATGTAGTAATGTTTGTTAAAATAAGTGTTTGGCCTAAGTTCAAGAGGGGGGGTGAATTGAACCCTTTTAAAATCTTTTTGCAAATTTGCTTTTCAATGTGAGAATACAAAATCTTTAAAGAACCATAGAATGCAAT
>Ga0099825_1006364_pt1 | contig 14806 bp, 8 predicted proteins | sample SiratroredBW_FD_76838 | JGI IMG/M metagenome (GOLD analysis project Ga0099825, IMG submission 76838) | Root nodule microbial communities of legume samples collected from California, USA - Siratro red BW | ecosystem: Host-associated > Plants > Roots > Nodule | place: USA: California | collected... | reverse complement strand
AATAAAATATACAAGTTCAAGAAATGAATTCACACTCCATCACAGGGTCTTTCCAACGCCTTCTTCCAGCATCTCCCTAATATCAGTGTGCACCTATATAATGATAAGGATAGTTTTGTATTTTCATACAGGGGTGCAATATCAGTCTGCACCTTTATAAGACAAGGATGTACAGAAAAAAGCATCTAGACAAAGTGTGGCTGCTTAACCAATCAAAAGAATATATATGGTTCAAAAATAAGAAAAGTTTAAAAATATTTTTGAATTTAAAAATATGTTATGTAATTTAAAATATATTATGAATTTATATCATGTCATCTTAAATTTATTTCTGAATTTAGAAATATAATTGAGATTATAAAGAATATATTTCTGAATTCCACAGTTTAGAAATTGAAAATATGAACAATTTAAATTTTTTAAACACTCTAAAAAAGTGCTTGAAGAAAATGGTGGTGGGGGAAGAAATAACGTAGAATGACCCCAACTATGTATCCCGCTGACCAAATAGGCCACTAGCAGGCCCGTTATTATATTTCTTTTAAAAGTATAAATATTATTCAATATTATATGTAAGGTTCATAATACTTTTTTAGTATTTCTAAAAAATTAAAATATTTCTACTATTATTAATTTATTTTAAAAATTTAATTTTTCTAATATTAATATAAAAATAAATTTAAATTAAATTTAGTCTAAATTGTTAATATATTTTAATTCTATTACTATTTTTTTTTATTTTGATTAGTGTTATGAAATGAAAAGGTTGAATTTTTTTTTTTCTTCTCGCAGCTCATACAACTAACCTACTTCTAAATCAAGCAAAGGCTTCTAGTCCATCAACAAAATATAATATAATAAAATAGATTAGACTAGCTATCACTTTTACTTAGCAATTGTTTCTTGTACTCCTCATTTGCTTGTTACATCTATTATATTTTTAAAATAAGAGCTATTCTCGAAGATGTAAAAGTGACTTTCAAAATTGATATTCTAAAATAAATATTGGTGGGTGTAAAAATGACTTTTGGATTTAATTTTTCAAAATAAATTTTGGGATGCAAAATGTAATTCTGAAAAACTTTTTCCACAAGTTTAATTTTAGTTTTGAAAAGCATTTTCTAGAAACATGTTATGGAAAACCTTTTCCAGATACATACTCCTCCGAAAAATATTTTCTGGAAGTCAATTTTAAATTTCAAAAAATGTTTTCCAGAAGTTAAAAACCAACTACGCGTAAACATTTTCGCACATCTCTCGTTTGTTTCCAAAATTCGTTTTCAGAAGCCATTTCTGGGAATCAATTTCCAGAAATGCCTTATCCCACATCTACACCCACTCATACGAAATCAAAACGTTCAAACGAAAATTCACTCATCTTCAGTCACCAAGAGCATCACTCATTGGAGAACTCCGCACCGCACTACTATGAACTGTCTACCACACAACTCGGAATAGTCCAACCACCACAACTTCTACCTCCTTTCAATAATCTATCAATGGTAATGGTGATATTTTTGAAAAGTGATGGGGTGCAAGATGCAAATATGAACGTTTCGGAAGCAATTGCCATTAGGTTTTAACGTTGGATTTGTTATGAAAAAGTTTTCAACAAGGAAATTGCTTTCTATAACCTCGCATTTGCTTTTTGCAACCCATCAATATTTTTTAATTCTATAAATGCCTTTGCCAGAATATTTAAAGAGGAAAATTAGGTTTGTGTGGTTTTGTGAAATTGTAGAAGAGTGTTTGAGGTAACGGCGAAGGAGTTACCATTGACAACAGAATTAAAGGACGCCGATTACGAAGGGTGACAACGAACGAGCGGGGCGACGTGGAGAAGCAGCGGAGATCTTGAGAGACATTTTCTTGAATATAGAGGTAAGGTAAGCCTTCATTTTTTATTGAAAATTTTCGTGAAACATTGATTTGACTTGAATATGAGGATAAAAATGATACAAGTAGAATTTTTAAAAACAACACTTATGTGAAATTAATATAAATTAGTGTTAATTTTAAACTTACATTTATTAGATTTTTTATCACCATCAACAATGTTTTCCCTACTTATGTGAAATACAATTTATCCAGTCAACAAAAATCAAATATTATTTTCAATTGATGTTAGTTTTAACTTTTCATAATCAATGTTAACAAAATATTTCATATTTAATGATTCTTAAATGAGAGATCTATAACATCTTGTTTGTTTTAATTTGTTAATTTCACTTATTTGTGAAACTAATCAATTAACTCATGGATTAAACATATTAAGAACTAAAAAACAAAATTTGAGATTAAATGATTTTAATCGATGATTTGAAAGTCATTTTAATAGAATAAAACAAAGTAAACATGAAAATTGGGTTTTAAGTGATTTTAGCCTGTTAAATTGTCATATTAATATATTAAAATGTTCTTCCTTACTTTTCTAGCAAATCTAAGACCATTTTAAAAGATTGAACATGTATCAATCTATTAAAACATAACTACAAACCATAAAGTCCATAACACTTTCAAAGCTTCCCAACTTAACAAGTGATCAAATCAAGGTTAGGCAAAAATTACAACCCAAAACTAAAGATCAACAAAATCAACTTCTTCAAACTTGCATCATCATCAACATAACATAATATGGTTGGAAGCATTCTTTAAGCTTGTAATTAAATCTTTAAACTTCAAAGCTTCTACATCAACAAACATTAAAACTAAAAAATAAAAAATAAAGAAAGATGGTGAAACTCAATGTATCAATGGACATACGACACTAAAAAAAATGAAGAATGATGATGAAATTCAATGTATCAATAGATATATATTAACCTTGTGTTTGGACGATGAATCTTTAGATGGTAATTATTTTTTAAAGAATTCAAAATGTTTTATTAAAAAAATAAGTTTAGATAGATGGTTTTTAAAAAGGTATTTAAGAGAGTAATTTGATTACTTAAAATTTAATGATTTTGAACTTAAATGTTAGAATTTGAAAATTCTTCATTCCCTATTCTCTCACACTTAGATACCTAACAATCTCTCCCTCAAATGCGAGTGCCTCTTCCACATTGACACACCCTCTCTAGAGAAAAAGCATTTTCAAACACAGAGTAGCTCACTCATAAATATCCTCACTCCCTCACCCTCTCTAGAGCGAAAACATTTTCAAACACAGAGTACCCCACTCACTCACAAAGATCCTCACTCCCTCCCTCCCTTGAGCGGAAACATTTTCAAACACAGAGTACCTCACTCACAAAGACCCTCACGCCTCTTCCACATTGACACACCCTTTCTAGAGCGAAAGCATTTTCAAACACAGAGTACCCCACTCACAAAGATCCTCACTCCCTTGAGCGGAAACATTTTCAAACACAAAGTACCTCACTCACAAAGATCCTCACTCCCTCACCCTCTTTAGAGCGAAAACATTTTCAAACACAGAGTACCCTACTCACTCACAAAGATCCTCACTCCCTCCCTCTCTTGAGCGGAAACATTTTCAAACACAGAGTACCTCACTCACAAAGACCCTCACGCCTATTCCACATTGACACACCCTCTCTAGAGCGAAAGCATTTTCAAACACAGAGTACCCCACTCACAAAGATCCTCACTTCCTTGAGCGGAAACATTTTCAAACACAAAGTACCTCACTCACAAAGATCCTCACTCCCTCACCCTCTCTAGAGCGAAAACATTTTCAAACACAGAGTACCCCACTCACTCACAAAGATCCTCACTCCCTCACTCCCTTGAGCAGAAACATTTTCAAACACAGAGTACCTCACTCACAAAGACCCTCACACCTCTTCCACATTGACACACCCTCTCTAAAGCGAAAGCATTTTCAAACACAGAATACCCCACTCACAAAGATCCTCACTCCCTTGAGCGAAAACATTTTCAAACACAAAGTACCTCACTCACAAAGATCCTCACTTAAATTTGATACAGGGATCAAACTGTACTCGTCTGAGTCGGTTACCATTACGAACCATTGGCTCTGATACCACTTGTTAAGAAAATTCGAGGAGGCAAACACGAGGAGACAAATAAGAATGAGAACTGAGCCAGACCCACATAAGGGAATAACACCACTTTCAACTCAAAACCTTAAGACATTAGGTTTGTGAGTCTTCTTTCTTATATGTTATTCAAGTTTCTTATTCTTACTCAATGTGAAACTTAGACTCACACTTAGATATCCAACACAACTCAATATCGATCATGACGTCATTGACTTGATTGAGGTATAATTATCATAAACTGACATATTTTCTTTACGGATCTTGACTATGATTTCTTTCATATTAAAGTTGTTTGTGATTAATTTTCAGTTGTCATCCCTAAGGTTATATTTTTGTTAATATAAATTAATATAAATTAGTGTTATTTTCAACTTACATTAATTAGATTTTTTAACAATGTTTTCTCTACTTATGTCAAATACAATTTATTCCTATAACAACATTGTATATTATTTTCAATTGATGTTAGTTTTAACTTTTTTTCAACTCATGTCGATCATAGCATAGCGTGTATTCTTAATCAACGTTAATAACAGTTTTGTTAACTAATGACTATTTTTTTTTTTTGTTGATGCAATACGAAATGAAACTGCATTTCAATTGATATAGATACAGGTTTTTTTTAATTGATGTTGATATCTATTATTTTCCAATTAGATTGTTGGATTATATAGACGAGATATTTCTAGATTGATGAGTTTATAATGTTTTTTCAATCAAATGTTGATGGGTCTAAATTTGTTTTTGTAGATATTAATAACTATTTTTCTGTTGAAATCTATAATAATTATTCTTTTAGATATCAATAAATATTTTTCTGTTGAAGTCTATAATTATAATTTTTTTGTTAATATTTACAAAGTTGAAAAAATAATTTGGATTTGATATTTTGGTAGATGATGATAATTGAAACAGTTAATCTAAATAAGAAAATTGAAATTAAATAAACTTAAATTATTTTATCTAAACAAAATATTTGAAATAAAAAAATAAAATTTTTTAAAAAGTTTAAATTTTCTATAATTATATGCGATTGAAGAGAAATTAATAAGATAGTTATTTTGGTTGCCAAGTATGTGTAATTTGTGTTGAAGCATTTATAATATGCAAGTTATCTGGTATTTGCAATTTATTCTATTTTTGGAAAGTTAAGTAAAACTCAGTAAACAAACAAATAATACTTGGGTGAAACAATGTGGAGTGATAAGATTGCCACTCTATTAATTGCTTGAGGAGATTCAAGGATTTAATAAAGCTTGTAATAAATGCTTGATGATTAGTTAAAATCCTTCACTGAAAAAAGAATCTAGTTGTAACTGAACTCAAACAAAAGTTTGTTATATTTTTCCATATTTGTCTTCTTCCTAACACTTTTAAGTCAATATTGGCATTTATGCATGCGAAGACTATGATTTCCCCGGCAGCACGGCACATCGAATAACGGAGTGAACAGCCCCGTAATTTGACCCCACAATTCCGTTTTAATTTTCACGACAGGGTGGAATACAGGTCTGCACTGAACCGTAATTGAACCGCCACGCCCTGTTTGGCCACCTGTCCCAACGGGTCCCACCTTCAAATAGTGTATAACGATAATGCTGATGATGATAACCCCAAAATTCTATCTTTTTTCGCCTCACCTGATTCGGAACCCCGAAAAGCCCTAACATGAAATCCGAGGAATAATTCCCAAAAATAATCAATCAAATCAGTCGCATCTCGGAATCTCGTTCTTCGATGCCTGCCTCTGATCATCGCCGCCTGCGTCACGTGGTGGCGGCATGGGTGGTGATAGCGTTGCTGGGCTGCCAAGTGGGAGAAGGTTTGAAGGTGCCGTTCAGAGTGAACGACGTGCTTCCCGTGCTGCCACGCCAGATTTCGTGGCCCGTTCTCAACAACCTCCACAGTGCCGTTGACTTGCTCCCTTATTTCGTTGGCTCCCTCACTCCCTCCAATGCCTCCATTAAGTGGAAAGGGGCTTGCTTTTACGACAACACTGCCACCATTCAACTCGCCCCCGCTTTAGAGGGTGCTGTTATCTACCTCAAGGTAACTTTCAATCATTATCCACTTTCTAATTTTATCTATCGTTTTGAATAACCTTTTTCTGCGTTTTTTTCCCTTCATTAGTTCATCGCTAAATATGTCTCTTTTTTCATAGTTCAGAATATGTATCAATTTGTTTTTGTAACTGCTACTGCTGGTGACTGCGTCTGTAGTGTTATTAATGCAATATCCATCACTCTTTTTAATTAGTAGTTATACATTGTTTGTTCTAGAATTTGTTGAAATTATGAAATCACATGTGAGTTCTTAGGAGTTCCCACTTTGAGTAGAATGAAATACTTAACTTGGCTTTTAAGCTTTGAGGTTTTTGCCCCAATAGATTGGTATTTTGGGTTGGATTCTCTCTTTTTGCGCTTAATTCCTAACAATTGGTGGTTTGGTTGACTGTGAAAGTCGGTCCTTCAAGGTTCTCCTACCTAGTTGTCTTGTCTTTTGGTTGAGTTCCACCTTGTAGAGTCTTAACAAAGGTTTAGTGATTCATTAATAAGAAGTGAAACTCCTAAAATTTTGTAATTTTTAATCTATTTTATTTGGTCAATAATAAAAAGATGTTCAGAAGAGTTAAATGAATGAACGTGTGTTAGCATTTTTTATGTGTCAATTCAATGTATTTTTGCGGGTTGGAAATTTTAAATCTATTTAATCTGATATGTCTTCTCTCGCTTGACGATTGGCTTGTAAGTTTCCTTCGGTGTTAAATAGTTGTTATCGTTTTTAGTCAATAATAAAATGTGTTCAAAAGAGTACATTAAAGCATGTATTGTTAGCATTTTTCTGTATCAAAGTTGTTATCGTTTTTAGTCAATAATAAAATGTGTTCAAAAGAGTACATTAAAGCATGTATTGTTAGCATTTTTCTGTATCAATTTAATGTAAAGCTGTTGTTTGGATTATTTTTTTTAATTGGAAATTTTGAATCTGTGCCATCTGTTATATCTTCTCAAGTGTGATGATAATATGGCTTGTAAGTTACCTTTGGTGAAAAGTTGTTGTTATTATTTTACAGACAGATGCTGCACATAGCTGGACCTGCATGGATCTATATGTCTTTGCAACCCCCTATAGGATTACGTGGGACTACTACTTCTCTTCGCGGGAACATACGTTGAAGTTTGATTCCTGGGAAGAGCCTGCAGAATTGGAATATGTAAAGTTGGTTTTAGCTTTATTGTTATTAGCTCTCAATGCTGTTCGAGTCCTTCTTGTAGTTGTAAACCTGTATGAAAGTTCTTAATATCTTGCTGAATCAAACAGGTGAAGCAGCATGGGGTTTCTGTGTTTCTCATGCCATCTGGGATGCTGGGAACACTGCTTTCTCTGATTGATGTTTTGCCTTTGTTCTCAAACTCTGGTTGGGGTCAGAACGCCAACCTGGATTTCCTCAAGAAGCACATGGGGGCTACATTTGAGAAACGCAGCCAACCTTGGCGTGCATATATAGATCCTGCGGATGTTCATTCTGGAGATTTCTTAGCGGTGTCAAAGATCCGGGGTAGGTGGGGAGGTTTTGAGACGTTAGAAAAGTGGGTGACTGGTTCATTTGCTGGTCATACTGCAGTTTGCTTGAAGGATGAATTGGGGAATTTATGGGTTGGTGAATCAGGGCATGAGAACGAAAAGGTATCAAACTGATTAAACTTTTAAAATTCCATTCTTTTTACTTTCAACATTATTTCATGTAATGATGTAATGCTTGTTGAACGGGAAATTTGTATTTGTTTTCATGGTTGTGGGGTGTGGTAACTTAGCTATGTTCTATTTTAATTAGCACATAATGTGTCTCTGTGCAGGGAGAAGAAATAATAGCGGTAATTCCTTGGGAAGAATGGTGGGAATTGGCTCTTAAAGATAATTCCAATCCACAGATAGCCTTGCTTCCCCTGCATCCGGAAATACGTGCAAAATTTAACGACACTGCAGCATGGGAGTATGCCCGGAGCATGTCTGGCAAGCCATATGGTTATCACAATATGATATTCAGTTGGATTGACACTGTAGCTGACAACTATCCTCCACCTCTCGATGCTCACTTGGTAGTAAACTTTTTCATTGTTAAGTCTTCATTTAATGTATCATATTCAGAAGTATACAGTAGAACCAGCAATTGTGTTAACAACATGCTGTTTTTCTAGTAGACAACTGTATATCTTATGAAGTGATTTAAGTTTGAAAGTTTGCTAAATTATAATTTAAACCTGAAAATGAGAAACGGACTAGGGAAGAATAGTTAGTGCTAGGGCTTTAGAAACCAGCATACCACTACTGATAAGATGAATGGGATAGAATTATGGACGGACTATTATGCTGGCATCAAGGATTTTGGTGATGTTATACTTAGTGCTTTTGTGGTGATATATACATGATTGCTCTTTCTCTACCTAGAGAAAGGGTTCTTGTTTAACGGAGCAGTGCATGAGGCTATAAATATCTACTCTACCTCTGCCCTGCCTTTTTCATAGAAAGGAGGCAACAAATTAGCATGTTCTTTTTTATTATTGTTAAGCTTGTTGGTTCAGATTTGAGTGAAAGGAAGTCTGATTCTGAATGGCACGTTCTCCGTGCAGGTAATTTCTGTCATGTCTATGTGGACTAGATTGCAGCCAGCGTATTCTGCTAATATGTGGAATGAGGCATTGAATAAGCGGTTAGGGACTGAGGTAAGTCTTGGTTCAAAACTTTTCTGTGTGGATGAGGAGTGTGAATTTGCTCTAAGTATATGTAGTCTTTGCTTCTATTTTTCGCACCTAAATAAAAGTTGGGAAGGACAAGTAATCCTCCAAGAAAATAGATCTGTCCTTAACAATCTGACAGTTATCTGCCAATCAAATGGACCAAATTGTAGTCTTTCTCTAATTTCTTTTACTTTATGGGACTACCAGAACTTGACGTTTTCTCTAGATTTAGGTTTGCCAATGACTTCAATTTCAAAGGTTTTTTCTGTTGCTATTCTATAATCTCAATAGATTCAAGATGGAAATTTGTACATTCCTTTTAGTTCTAGTTCCGTACTTCATTATATATATTGAATGCAAGATTGTTCTATGATAAGAGATGATATAATAGTCCATGCACATCGATAGTTGCAGGTAAAATAAAGCTTTTGTTATCCCCTTATAAGCAAGGCAGAAATGGGTAGTAAGGTACCCCAGCCGACGGATACCTGTTATGTGAAATTACATTAAAATAATTAATTTTATATATTTGTATGTTTCAAAAATTGTGAAGGAGGATTATTATGGTTTACATCTGAGTTTTTATTGGACGCTGATTTGAATAAAGTTGTTGCAACTTTGTATTGTTCTTACTGGGAAATGATTGTATAATGGCTCATGGTCAAATTCCACTGAAATATTCAATTAGTTTAATTATCACAAATGGCTTATTTTTCTGAACTATAATCTGTTTGCCTTTTTCGTACGAAATTGGATTGGATGTCTCATTTTTATTTGCTTTCAGGGTTTGGATTTGCATGATATTATAGTAGAGACTGAGAAGCGTGGGATACCTTTCGATGAACTACTCACTATTCCTGAGCAAGATGAATGGGTATACAGTGATGGGAAGTCAACAACTTGTGTTGCATTTATCCTATCAATGTATAAAGAGGCTGGAGTTTTTGGTCCCATTTCTAGTTCCATCCAAGTAACTGAGTTCACAGTAAGTCATGATGTCTCCCTAAGTGCTCGAACCTTGAGAATCATAATCACTTTTCCTAATGCTTCTGTCGTGTTATTTGTAGATTCGTGATGCATACATGCTCAGAATTTTCGAGGACAACCAAACACGCCTACCAAGATGGTGTAACAATGAGAATGACCATCTTTCATTCTGCCAGATTCTTGGTGAATATAGGATGGAACTGCCTGGCTACAACACCTTGGATCCATATGCTAACATGAACGAGTACTGCCCTTCTCTTCCTCCAATTTATGATAGGCCTTCTCGATGTTAGATCTGTCTTCCATCGTTTGTTATTGCAAATTGCCTGTTGAATTTAACCTAAGGCATCAAGCACTTTGGTGTTGTAAAATTGTCTATATCTATTGGACATGGCAGTGTGTATGTATCTACAGCTTGATGGTCAAGTATAAAACAATATAAAAAACACAAGTTACAATACTGATATTCAAGCGTCATGAAGGTAAGCTAACTGCTTAAATAATCATCATCACGATGTACGAAGTTCATATGGTGATGTTGAGTGGTTTGCCCTATCTAAACTGACCTTCATGAAGGAGAAATCAATCTATTTAAACATGACCATGCAAATCATAGTGATATTTGGATTGGCTCAAAGATTGCTATCTTGCAACTCTTTGATCCACTGCTTTCTTTCAACTCTTTGATCCACTGCCCCCAATGATTCTCAGAAATTGTAGTGGCTGCAATGACAATGCTTCAATCACAGACTACTCTTGTAATGCATGTTCCATCTTCCGATTTTTTTCGTTGCATGGTCTTACTACTAAATAAAGAGAGATGTTATGCTCTAACAACAACTTTCTGGTATACTATTTACAGTAACAAGAAAAAAAACTGTTATCCTTAACGTAAAATGTTCAGCTAGAAGCAAAACTGCCGTAAATTTTTATCAAGATTCTCTCAAGTCAGTAAAAAAGAATGATGATGATATTATCAAAGAGGAAGATACAGATTAAACTTGGGTGTTATACAAATAATAATGCGTTAAATTATAAAGAACTGTGTTCCAATCCAACCTTGACTTAAAGTATAGATTTATTGTATTTCTAGTCATGTAACATATCCTCATCGGTAAATGGTTAGTAAATGGTATTAAAGATTTGATCGTGTGACAAACAGAATTCTAGAGTAGACTTTAATATAACATGATGATGGTGCTACTGTGGATATGGGGAAGAGAAGATAAGTGAGGGAGGAGGAGGAGGAGAAGACAGCCCTCCTGGGAAGGCCATTATGTGCAAACCTCGCCACCACCAGCGTGTTTCATGAAAACAAGTCCCACTGCGATGTTCTCGTGAACATCTTGTACGCATCCTCGACCTGCCTGCACTTGGCATACAAATTCACCACAGCAGTCATGGCAAACAAATTGGACTGAAACCCATTAGTTATGACCATCCCACGATCACAAAATTAATCGCTCACCATAAAATGAAAATATTCCAAATTGCATCAAAAGATTTAATTTGGAATTGATTTTGGATTCATAATCAATTCTTATAAACATACTGAAATCTATCTAAAGTAATGTTAATTATAGTATTTCAATATGAATGTAGAGAATTTAATGTGAAACCAGCTATACACTAATAAGAGGAGTGATTACGTGATGTGATTATGAATTTATTCAGATATGTTTTTCATAAATATGTTTAAAATATAAAATAAAAAATATTCTTTTTCAAAAGTCAAAATTATCATGTACATAAAATAATTTAACTTCTCAAAAAACTGGGTGACGATAAGTGTTTATAAAAAAGTTATTTCAATAATGATAAGAACAAAACATCTAAAACTCGACGTTTTATGTGATGTTTATATTTTATTTGTCTGTTTATACATATATGAAATGCATTTCAAGTTAAATAAAATTGTCTAAAGCTAACAAATATTCCTTCCAACATAAATACAAGAGTGAAAAGAAAATACGATAGATTATGTTGTATGCAACTCGTGGAACGCAAGGACATAATAAATATCGGAACTCGGTTGTAAGTTTTATGTCGATGGTTGGTAGCAACAGAACAAACAATCTTTCGGATAAATTAGGTACACAAACATACTTCCTTCCGTTATAAAACAAATGTAGTGTTCGTCTTTACAAAAAATAAATTGATTTTTAAAAAAATAAAATATTACTTTTATTCTAAATTTACTTCAAAATAATTACACTAATATTTGTCTTTGTCACAGACAAATAATTTATTTATTGAAAAAGTGATGTTATTCTAGTAAAATCATTTCAATAAATGACATTTATTATTGTTCTTAGTTTATGTTAAAAAAAATTTAAATTGTAATCATTTTGAGATAGGAAAATTTATCTTATGATGTCTCTTTTTTATAGTGGAAAAACCAATATTTAACGAAATGACCTAGCTCTTTAAATAAAAATATATTTATTAATTAGGCATTTTATGATTAAATTCTTTTCACAATAAAATATAACGTTTCAGAAAAATGTTTATCAAAGCTTTTAGATGTAAATATGATACAGGAAGAAAATTGGAAAATATGCTACAGGTACAATTGAGGCAGATGAAAAGACAACAAAACCAACAAAATACGCACTTGTGGAAAGAGTATAAATGGGCAATATGGAATTTAATTTCATGCATGTAGGATACTTTTCTTTTCTTTTCTTGTAGTCTAAAATAAGCTAATTTTTTAAATTAGTGTAATTTTTTTGTGAAATTTTTAAAAGGGTATATATATATATATATTTTTTTTTTGGATATGGGTAAATAGTACAGATATTGCTCTGTATCATTATAAATAAATTATGACATTATTGTACGATCTAATTTAAGATGATATGAAATGGTGTAAAGAGAATATAATTTTAGTTGAATGAATCAAATGGACAATAAATGTACTATTTTAATTAACTAATTAATGCAAGATTTTACAGTGATTATTGTGTTACCCTTCCTCTCTGTTTGAGCACATTGTTGTGTTTGGGTTGTGGGTTGTGCAGATAAAATTAATGCATAGTTATAAAGCTCGTTTTGGAAATAAATGTAAAGTTAATTTGAATTGAAAAATAGTTACATGTGAAAAAAAGTTTTTGTGAAGAAAATTTATGTAAGGTAGTTAAATAAAAAGATGTTTTTTATATAGTTAAAATTTAAATTATTTGAATTAAAAAAAGTTAATTTTTTTTAAAAATGAAGAAAGTAAATTAGTTAGTTTTTAAAACTTATTTAAATTTTTTCCTTCTTAAAACTAGCTCCTATCTTTTTTTTTTCTCCTTTTATAAAAATAACCATTGTTGTAATTTTATAAAAATTCTCAAACTAATTTTTCTTTTTTCTTTTATAAAAATTTCCAAACTTATTTAGATTTGTTTCCTTCTTAAAACTACTTCCGATTTTTTTTTTCATAAAAATAACCATTTGCTATAATTTTATAAAAATTCCTAAACTACTCGGCTCTTTCTAATTTTTTAATAAAAAATTCCAAACTTATTTAGATTTTTTTTCTTCATCACAGGTAACTTTTCTTCACAGCATGTAATTATTTTAACACTTATTTCAATTATTTAATGACAATTAATTTCAATAACTACATATTCAACAAAATTCCCAAAAGGGCTTCATCACTATAAATTCATTTTATGTGCACAATCTAATAGAATGTGCCAAAATTAAAATTAAATTGTGCAATAATGACACCATTTATTTATAATGATATCTTGAAATCTGCTAGATCTACCCATCCCAAAAAAAAGTGCAACATTTTAGAAATTTACAAAAAAATTACACTAGTTTGAAAAATTAGCCCTAAAACAACACTAAATCAAAGTAAAAAATAAAAAATAAAAAAAAAAATAAGGGACGTGCTTGATAATTTGAAAATTTCTATAGTAATTTTTTTCTTATACTTGTAATTGATGATTTATAGTTGATAATAAGACAATTAAAATCACAAAAACGAAAGTAAAACAAACACATAAACTTATATTAAAGTACTCTTAACAATAGAAGTACCAAAAGATATCACAATGGTAAGATGAATTTTTTTTATCAACTTGCACTCAATAATAAAACACATTAGCATGGTGTTAATGAAATTCAACAACTAGAATGTATAAAACATACAAATAGAGAAAAACAAAATCAATGATAGAAGATAAACGAAAGTGGACAATAATCACTATGAACACATTGTTCAACATTCAAGGAGAAAAAAAAAATACAATTGTAGGATACAATGAAAACCAACAAAACTTGATAATAATCATATAAGTATATTATGCAAACTATTTCTCATACAAAATCAAAACAAAATAAACATACTACTAACAACAGAAGTAGCAAAAATGTCAATATCACATAATTTAAACATCTAATGCGAGTTACACTTAAAATTATAAAATAGAATTAAAACATGCACATAAAGCATCTTAACATGCACAAAACAACAACTAAAATGGACAATAACCATTTAAGAATACTCTGTAAACTATTTCTCATATAAAATGAAAACAAAATAAACTTACAGAATATTCCTAACAACAAAAGACAAAGAATCACCAAATCTTCTTCAGGTTACACTTAAAACCATAAAATAGAATTGCAAGATGCACATAAAACACCATATCATGCAGAGAACACCAACTAAACTGAACAATAACCATTTAAGCATATTCTACAAACTATTTTCCATACAAATTTAGAACAAAATCAACTTACACTACAAAAATATTTAATTTTAGTGGGGTTTATTATCTGAGATTATAAAAACCTCCATTAAGACAAAAGTTTGTTGGGGTTTTTTAACCCGAGATAAATCTCTACGCTTTTTTAAAAAATTTCAGCAAATAATCGTTATTCTTTACATTTTTTTTTTCTTTCTCTTTTTAGGATATCGAAGAGTCTTCTTATTTTCCTTCTCTTTATTTTCGTACCTAAGATTTAACTTTTCACTTTCCCTCTTTTTTTTCCTTTTTTTTCTACATCAATTTTCAGACATACTATCTTTCTTTTTTTTTTTTTTTTTTTTTTTTTTTT
>Ga0099825_1006363_pt1 | contig 14807 bp, 8 predicted proteins | sample SiratroredBW_FD_76838 | JGI IMG/M metagenome (GOLD analysis project Ga0099825, IMG submission 76838) | Root nodule microbial communities of legume samples collected from California, USA - Siratro red BW | ecosystem: Host-associated > Plants > Roots > Nodule | place: USA: California | collected... | reverse complement strand
ATTTATATATATATATATATACATATACATATACATATGTATATACATATACATATGTATATACATATATATATGTATACATATACATATACATATACATATACATATACATATACATATACATATACATATACATACATATACATATACATATGTATATACATATATATATGTATATGTATGTATATGTATATGTATATATGTATATGTATATGTATATATGTATATGTATATATATATATATATATATATTATGTAACTTTATTGATCTTTGTAATTTAAGTACCCAATTATGTGGCAGGTTATGAAATAAAATAACCCATACTTCAAGCCAAGTTATCTGCATTGTGAGCATAATTCCGCCAGGCAGCTTCGTAGATAGATTGCATACCACTTGAAAAGTGGACTCAAGCCTATAATGGCGGTAAACAATATGGTCATATGACAACTAATTTGGCTGAATGCATGAATTCTGTCTTGAAGGGAGCACGATCCTTACCCATTTAGGCTCTTGTTGGGACAACCTTTCAATGAATGAATTCATGGTTTGTTGAGCGAGGTATCAAGGTTGCATCTATGATAGCAGGTGGTCATCAATTTCCTGAAGATATTAAATTTTAAAATTATAAAAATAAGAAAATTTAAGATTGTGATGCAATAGTTATTTAACATGAATTTGCTTTATATATTTACTTATAATAATAAATTTATATAAATATTATTGGAAAAAAAACTCATTTAAAGATAAATAAAATTATATTTCTTAAATAAATATTTAGTATTCAGTTAAAAGTAATTAAAATTTAATTAAGCTGAGAGTTAAAGGAGCAAACAAAGAAAATACATGAAATTGGAAGAACATGAATATAATTGAAATAAAATGGATAAACATTCAGGGAAGTGTGCATCTTATTACGTATTATTGTTTGATGTGGATATTGTCTTGTAAGTTGTAAATAATTTCTTCAAGTATTATTCTGTGTAAATTTTTTTTATTTGGACAAAGAGTTTAATGTTGCCCACAATTCTTCACTTTGCACACTTTATGCAAGAAATTGAGCCTTTTTTTCAACAATTAATTATTTGTGTGACGCTTGTATCAATTTTCATTTATACTGAATTGTGCATGATTTTCAATTAAGAAATCGAAGTGTATTGTAATTGTTGATCATGGCCACACACTAAAGCCAACACACCGTCATTAACTTCCCCACTATCAAATGAAGTTGTTGAAATTTCATCAATATCCTTAGAACTTTTAGTAATGATGAGGAAGACATCCTTACTTAACATGCAGATGACACATATCCCTACACAACATCAACAACCTCATCCTCCCTTACCATAACCTTATATTACAACCTGACACTTCTAAACATAATTGACCCTTAATGAGAAACAACATGTTAAGTTTGGGCATGCTCTTTTTTTATCACTAGTTTGTAAAACATCCACTTACTGAGAACCTTATTTGAGAGAACGTGATTCCATGCCAAATAATAATTATTGGATGAATTCAATAAGTTCCATATAATGAACCATTGCACTTTTACAACCACACATTCTAACCAAACAAGATTAAGAGTGCAATGAGTTCATCGACACATTCCAACCATAGACCAATATTAGAACTTTCAAAAGTTGGAAGGATTCCACTCCTATGCAACCCCTCTTATTTCATAGGATCGCAATAGGTTAGGGTTACACATAATTTCACAAAACATCCAAGAAATTGTGGATCTTACATCAACTCCAATTATAACCGCAATTTCACATATAAAGTTCTTTATGGCATACACTCTAAAGTACGTAAAGACATCAAAACAACGAGCTATTGAGATATTCTACAAGAAAGGAAGAATCATTCGACAAATTTCTTAAACTATAGTAATTGATGTCAGAGTTTGTTTCTAGTTTCAAATATTGAAATGACCACATTCATGGAGAGGAGTTAGTGCATAACAAAGTCTACTTCTAAAGACTATTCTAGACCTTCAAGTTATGCACTAATGGGTTTTAATTATGCAAATCATTGGCATAGGTCGATGGGATATTATTTATTAAAAACACATAGAACCCAACTAGTGCAGTTGCACAAAATGGAAGATACAACATATTCTCAATTGTTTTTGTTGTGGTTGAGGGTGAGATGATCAAGAATTATTATTTTTTTCCTAAAAGCTTAAGAAGGTATTTTACACCTCAAGATAGATTGGCCATCACAATTCTATTCATAGAACATCATATGTAAGTGCGTGGAGTGAAGGTAACTCTATGCATGTGTGTTGCATTTGACACATTGCACAAAAAATTATGAGACACTTTAAGAATGCAAGACGTAAAAAGAACCTTGTGAAACAATAGGTTTAAATTAAATGTACCACTTTTCTAGCTTAACTTGTTGCATTGTATATGTAGCATACACAATGACTAAGCACGTGCCAACTATTATTAGGAAATCTAATTCAGAAGTACCAAATTGGGTTGACAAAATTTCAAAAAATAAGCAGGCACTTGCTTGGGGAGAAGGTACATAATGGGGACACTTGACAACCAACCTAGCTTAATCCATTAGTCCTGAAAATAACAAGAAATCTTTCGGTATTTTTCATGCTTATATAACAAATATCACGTGGAATAAACTTTTCACACAAAGAGCAAAAGAAGTGGTCGCAATGATTAATATTTGTCATGTCTATTTAGAAGTTACACCAAAGGAACTATAAGATGTTCATTCAAATCTAAAGACTCACAAAGTGCTTGAATCTAACAAAAGCAACCCAAGATTCTTAGTGGAGGAGATAATTAGCCCAAAAGAGGTTTGATCAACTGAAAATATTTTTGTTAGACTAAATGAAAGGTGGTGTAATTGTGGAAAATCTCAAAAACTTTACCTACCTTATTCACACGTACATGCATGCCTACCACGATTCTGACATGTACATCAATCATGTGTACATCTTGGATAAAGTAAATAAGTATATGATAATTGATTGAGAGAGTTCAGACACAAAGATTACTAGCAAACACAGGATGGTTCACAAATTTATCTCAGTCTTATAACCAGAAAAAGATTCCAAAATCCTCAAGAATTTGGACTAAAATGAGCATCAAGAAACAGTGTTGTCCAAAATATAGTCAAACACCCGAAAATACAAGAAATCATTATCCTAAAAATCCTAACTTTTGATGTTCAACTTTCTTCAATAACTATATTTGTAATTTTGTAATATTTTTCTTAAATAATAAATAATTTACTCAGGTACATGGTTTAAATTCAAATTAGAATTTATTAAAAAAATAATTTAATTTTGTTATATTATTTTGACATTTATTCAGTTTCTATTTTATTTAATTCTATATAAATAATTGTTAATATAATTAATTTAAATTAAAAAAATATTACAAAAAAATTATTAGTAATTTATTTTACTATTTACAAGTTTTTTCAAAAAATAATAAGGAATTTTCTTGTCTATTCTGTCATATTTATTAAACACAAACTTTAATTATCCACATTTCTATATGTTACAAATATAACTAACGACAATACAAATAAAAATTAACTTTTTCATTTATTTTTTGAAATATAAAATTAATTTTATTATTTAATAACTTTTTTAAATATAGTTTATATCTTTTACATTTTAATCACTTTATTTATTTGTTTCTAAATTTTCCTTATTTTCTGTTTTTTAGTTATAAATAAATCAATATTGACAATAAATATTTTAATTCAACATAAAACTAAAGATTTTTGTAAATAATTAATATATTTATTTGTATTTTAATTATTATATTTATATTTATGTTTGAAAAAAATGAAAGTTCCATATCATAATTGGATTTGTGAAAAATTAAATTTTTGTTAGTTTATTTATCCGAAATACGACAAAAATTAATAGAATTGGGCTCTTCAATAATCGAATTACCGACGTTTGCAAAATGGAGTGGAGGATATGTGGAAGAAAGATAAAATGCAAAAACTCAACCAAAAGCATTGATTCTAATCATTCTTTCATTCACTCCAACGGCCTTGTCTTGTCTGTACACCGCACATTGTGGGACGGCACAACCCTGTCAGTCTCATCATCGACTATGCCGTGCAATTCTTAAAACCACGTTCTTATGATATCTTTTTCGTAAAATTTAATTCAAAATTTTAGAAAGATTGATCCTAGTCAATACTAGAAATGAAAGCATCCAGCTATGGTAATATACGTTTCGAAATTCTACAGCTCTTTAATCTGTCCGACAATACCACAAAGGCAATATGTACCAGAAAAATCTGTCCTTTCGGGTAATTTAGCAAAATATACTCCCCTTATTTCAAATTGTTTATAGTTTAAAGCAAAACATATATCTTAAAATATTACTTGATGATCAACTTTTACAATAATACTTTTTTTATTCAAATGTATTTAGCGAAAAATTAGTTCTACTAATGCCTTGAAATTTTATTTATGAAATAATTAATATTTATTTTTTAGTATTACATATTTTAAAATTAAATAATATAAATAAGTATGTTATTAGTTCAAAGTATTTACTAATTATTAATATTTAATATTTTCATAAGTTATATCTAACTACTACTACTAATATAATATTTATCGGATTTGATTTATCCAACTATTTCACATGAGTTTTAATTTTGATTTGAGTATATCTAACTAAATTAACTTATTTTTATGAGGATTCAATGAGGAATCTTAGTACGGGTAACCTGAGACCTAATATAAGATATACTCTTTTGTCTCAATTCATTTATAATGACATAACCCTAAACAAAACCTAAAACTTTAAGTAATGGTATATCTTCTTTTATTTTGTCTGTATTATTCGCATCCAAGAGTTTAGTCTTTGTCGTTCACCCTAGCATTCACCTTTAGTACATCTCAATCTTAACACTAGAGAAACAAATCTAAACACTTTTTTTTGGTGGTGTTCTTCTTCTTCGTATCAACCCTAGCATTCTAATATCTGACGTTCGTCTCTACCTTATCTCAATTTTAACATTAGACAGACAAACTTAGACATTGTTATGGTGCATCTTCTTGGTATCATCCCATAACATTCTTTCCTTTTTCGTTTTCCTCCACCATTTACCTCTATTATTTGCCTCCTCCTTGCACCTTTCTTTTTGCCTTTGTGTCGTTTGCTTTTGTCATTTATCTTTGCCATTTGCCTCTGTTGTTCAATTCTATCGCTTCTTCTTCAACACAATCTTGTCTCTGATCTCTACTTCAAGTGAAATGTTTTACATTTTAATTTTCCATTCTTTTAAATAAAAATATTATCTTCCTTCTTTGTCACCCTTAACCTTTCTACCATTGTCTTGTTTATAATTTGCATGAACACAAGCTCTTCCTCGTAGGAAAAAAGCACATCAACAACATGTCTTTCATGATTCTACATTGTTTCTTGCACTTTATTAGGTGGACATGGTAGATGGGTGGTGACAATGCTTATTTGTAATTTTTCTTTTGTTGAAAAGGTAGTTGTACTGGATCTACCATTAGCACAAGAAGTACGAATGTCTTAAGTCCTTTGCCACCAAGGTCTCACTCAATCTGCATCATTTAAAGTTCAATCATCGTCAATTCTAGATGTTCCTACACAACCAAAGTCATATGAACCATGCCAATGACTCAATAGAAAACCTACAAAGGCTCATTCAAAGGTTTAGGTTCATCACAATATTATAGATGACAATGTAATTTGCAAGTTTTGTGGCAAGTCATATAAGACTAATAATAAAAGTATGAAACCACTAAGTTGATTAAACATTTGACGGTTGTTATATGAATCCTAGTAGGAATGTTGATAAGAAATAAAGGACATTAGGTATTGAAAAAGGATATGAGGGTGATCTTAATGCCATAAATTTGAATCTTGTTGAATTCAACCAAGAGAAAAATCTTGTTACACTTGGTTGATAGGATGATAATAATTGATGAACTTCTTTTAGATTTGTTAAAAATAAAGGATTTACGAAATTTCTATAAGAAGTTTAACCTTATTTTAAAATTCTCTCCTATGTGACCATGGCTAGATATTGCATGCTTGCATTTAATGATGAAAATGTGAAGTTAAAATCTTTGTTATTTGAAAATAAACATATGATTTCACTTATAATTGATACATGTACATCAATTCAAAATGTGAATTATATGTGTATGACAAATCATTATATTTAGGCTACATAAGAAAATATTAATTTTTCTTATATTGTTGACCACAAAGGTGAAACCATAAAGATAACACTAGAAAATTGCTTAAAAAAATAAGGATTGAAAAAACTAGTTGTAAAACAGTTAATAGTGCAAGTGCTACAAATGTAGTTATTTCTATTTGAATAGAAGTCTAAGTGTTTGGAGAAGTCAAACTGTTTTCAATAGAGATTTCATGCATATGTATTGTTCTACTCAAATTTTGAATTTGTTTGTGACTAGAGGAAATTGACTCCTTAAGGATTTCTTACATGTTTGTGAGATCTTTTTTAAGTAGGTTGACTATTCTTAAGAACTGTGTAAGGGAAGTTGGTGTAAATTTTAGGATTATGTTGTGCCTTGATGTGGCAACTAGGTGGAATTCAACTTATTTGATTTTAGAAGATACGAAAAATATGAACAAGCTTTTTATAAGTTTGAGTATATTGAGGCTACAAATATGCTTAATCTCGTTTAGTGGAGGATGATGTTTTAAAGTATATTATTGGAAACATACTTGTGTCTTTGTGAACTCTTTAAAGGTTTTTATGAAGCAATACTTTCTTTTTTTGGTTTAATGCATTTTAGTGCTAATAACTTTAAAATATTGGTAAATATTCAAAAATCCTTGAATAAGTGGAAAGATAGTGAGGATAAAATGATATAAAAGATGAATACTAATATATAATTGAAGTTTAATAATTATTGAGTCAAGATTAACAATATTTTGTTTGTGGATGTATTTATTGATCTATGTTTTAAATTTGATATTAATCAATATTGCTTCAAGAAAATGTATGGTGTTGATAAAAATAAAGATATACTGAAAAATTAGTGAAACATCCTATTTCTATTGAAAGTTGTACTATGACTTCATACATTGTCTTTAATCTAGAAAATGATGAAAATAATGGTGATGATGATAAGGATTACCATGGTGAATTTAGAATGGAAATGAAAAAAAGAAACAAGAAGATGAACATAGAAATAAGTTGGATAGATATTTGAAGGATGTTGTTGAAGATGATAACCTAGGATTTGACCTTTTGGCATGTAGGAGGTTGAGAACAACCAAATATTATGTTATTTCTTTCATGGCTAGATATATATTAGTCATTTTTATGCCTACTATGTCATTTAAGTTTGTTTAGTTCTTTGAATCCCACGACAATTGAAACTTTGATTTTTGTTCAAAATTGACTCAAATGTCACAATTAATATAATAAAGATATGTGAGTTGAATTACATGAAACAAAAAACATTGAATTGGGTATGACAACTACTATTGTCTTCTCTTTTCTTTTTTCAGTTGTTTAGAATGTTAATAGGAATTAATATTTTTTTTTGTAAATGTTTAAATTGTTAAAGTTGTATGGTTAAATACTACTACTATTGGGACTACTCGTTGTGGGGACTGAAAATATTAAAATTTAGGATCATCCATTCTACAAATACAATTTATTTTGTCTATATATTTTGCGAATTTCATTCATAAACTTGATCTCACTAATAAATAATTGCATTTTTGTTCTTATATCAGGATACTGTAACTTTAATTTAAATTTTAGATTATATTTACTTTATGTTAATATTTTTATTTTGTGATTATAACTTATTAGTATGAATAAATTATGTTATGAACAAATTGCATTACGTTCTTATTCCTCGTGTCTTGAGTCTTGAATTATTTTGTATTATGTTTTTTTTTAATTAGGTTGTGCAAACAACAGATTTTGTTCGAGTAAATAAAATTATTAATTCTGGAAAAATAAAAAAAGAGACTTTTTTTTTAAATATTACAAAAACTAAAAATCACTATCTTTAAGATTTTATTATTTAATAAAAACAGATAAAATATAATTTGGGTCCATTAAAACTGAAAAATGAAAATAAAAAAACAAAAAATAAAAAAAAAGGAAAAAATTAAAATTGAAAAACATAAATAAAAAATAAAATAATAATAGATAATATGACCGTTTTTTAGTTTCAAGTAATTTCCCACACCACTTTATTATTCTCAACTTTCACCACTCACACTCTTACTTTTTCTCACTCTCACAAAATATAAAATAATAGAAAATAAAAATAATATTTAAAATAAGAAACGAAAATAAAAAATAATAATAATAGAAAATAAAAATAACTTCTCACCATTCACTCATTATCAATTGCCCACACCTACAGGTACTTTCCCACACTTCCTCCTTTTTCTCCAGTCTCACTTAGTCCTAACTTTTCCACACACTTGGTCAATTATTTTTCTTTCCCTTTCAATCAATATAAAGGGAGACTGGTTACGACATTCAGGGGGAGACACACACCATTTCACTTGAAAGTCATATTGTTTTCATCTCCACAATCACCTCTCTTTTCCTCTCTCAATCATTCCTCGCTCCTTCTCCACCGTTTTCAACCACAAAAAAAGAGTAAAAATGATGGTTGAAATGCCTCGAGTAGGAAAAAAATATTATTTTATCCACCAATAAGCTAAGTAAGAAAGCTACACTGGGACAATGTTTTTCGTTCATTACACTACAAAACCAAATCAACTTTCATCCAGACCTCTTGTACATCAAAATTTGGGCAACTTTCATTCATTTTAATATAGATTCTTCCCTTTTAGGAATACAATTTTATCTATGGGATGCTGAGCAATCCTTTCTGTCCATTATAAAAAAAAAAAAACAAACAAATCATCTGTCATCCAGACTTCATTCTTACTCTTATACATCAAAATTGGGGTAGCTTCCATTTGTTTCATATGGATTATTTCTTTTAGGGATGTAATTTTCTCTATATCATCTTGCACTAGCCTAGTTTTCATTGAATCTGATTGTTCATTAATCCTATAACCCCTTTTCATCATCTTACCCCACAAGTAAGTAATTCAAGCATCACCTGGCCAACCCAATACATTAAAGGTACGACAGATTTTGTTTTGCACCCATACCTGGCATAGATTCTCCTTTCAGAGGACCATGTAAAGGATAACATATTTGGTGTTGTGCGATGATAGAAAAGAAAAAAGTCAATAATATCCCAATTCTAACATTAATTTCAAGATTGGTAGCATCCCTCACTTTCAAGAGCAAAATATTGATATCAAATTTAGATGAATTCAACTATTTCAAAGAGAACAATTGATTCTAAATGTCAGCAGTGGGAAAAATAAAAGAATGAGTCTCATGCATTCATTCTCATTGACACAAATATTTCTTGTTATTTTAAATGTCAGCATCAAGAAAAATGAAAAGAGAGTCAGTCTCATGCATTCAAACCCACATTAAAACATACACTCATAGTTACTCCAAAATCCATTTTAGCGTTCACATGTTGCTTGTCTGCATATCTTACTTTGTCTTTTCAATATAGGCCTTCCTCTCATATTTTGCCTAAGCTCATTTTCCACACAATTATAATGGTGTGAGGTCAGCTCCTAGGAAATGGTCTCAACTTCATTTTCTATATAGTTTTAACAGTGTGAGGCCCGCTCCTAAGGAATGGTCTCAAACTCATTTTCCATACAGTTTTGATGATGTGAGGTCCGCTCCTACGGAATAGTCTCAACCTCACTTTCCTTTCAATCTTCGTAATGTGAGGCTCGTTCCTAGAAAATGGTCTCGACCTTTTTTTTTTCGATTTTCTTTTCTTTCTCTACACCCTCCTTTTCATTTAGCGTTGTGAAAAGCAAAATCAGTGTTTCTATCTTTACTTAACTTTTACCACAATAATATGAAATCTTCTTAAATTTTCAAATTATCCAGTAAAACCTAAGTACTAGGGGCAACTATCAATACCCGATTTCGTCCCGATAAATAAAATTATTAATTTTTGGAAAATTTTAAAAAAGAGGAAGTTTTTATCTTTTGTTTAAAATATTACAAAAGCTAAAAGAATAAATCTCTTTAAGATTTTATTTTTTTAAACAGAATAAAAAAACAAAAAAAATTACAAAATGATAAAAAGATAAAAAATAATAATAATAACAGATAAAAAGAAAATATAAAAAAATAATGAAACTAGAAAAAATGAAAATAAAAGAATAAATATAAAGTAATAATAAATAATATGACCGTTTTTTAGTTATAAGTAACTCCCCACACCTCCTTATTATTCTCAACTTCCACCACTGACACGGTTACTTTTCTCACTCTCACAAAATATAAAATAATAAAAAATAATATTTAAAATAAAAAAATAATAAAAACATAAAATAAAAATAACTTCTCACAATCCATTCATTCTCAACCGCCTACACCTACAACACCTCCTCCTTTTTCTCCACTCTCACTCAGTCCTAACTTTTCCACACATCTGATCAGTTATTTTTCTTTCCCTTCCAATCAGTATAAAACGAGATTGGTTACGACACTCAAAGGGAATACACACACCATTTCACTTGAAAGTCACACCGTTTTCATCTCCACAACCACCTCTCTTTTCCTCTCTCAATAATTCCTCACTCTTTCTCCACCGTTCCCAACCACATTGCTACCACCAGCCTAACCACCATGATCCTGTAAAACTTTTATAGATTCAATTTGCTACAATGTTTATGTTTAAATAAGTAACATTTATTGCAGCTTTTGTTTTATTTTCAAATATGTTCAACTTGATGCAGCATTTTTACGTTTAAGAGTGAGTTTAGTTTGCTGCAACGTTTTTTTTGCATGGATTCAGCTTGCTGTATTGCTTGTTTTTACATTAAAAATAGGTTTAGTTTCTAGTGGTTGTGAATTATTATTGAAGAAAGCCAGCTAATTTAAAAGTGTGTGTGTGTGCATTTATTTATTTTCTTTTTTTTGTTGTTTTTATTTTTTTAATATGAATAATTTTGTAGAAGTATCAAATATAGTCCTTGCATGTAATTTATTTATTTTAATTCTCTTTTTGCATGCATTAGAGAGAATGTGAACTTGGATGGTGTGGTGATTTACTAGGCTTGGGTGCATCGAGTTTCTATTTTTAGTGCAAGTTGGCTAATTAAAATGTGACTTGTTTTTGGATTATGGTCCAACATTTCAAAAAAAATAGTAATAGAAAAGTGAAAGTTTAAGTTCATTTTATTGGCCCAACGATTTTGTTTTTTGCATATTTTTTTTATTTATTTGGCACCCTTAATATTATTGCTTGCACCCTTCATGTTTTATACCAAAAAAAGAAAGAAAGAAAACAAAAAAATCTTGGCCGATTTAGTTTGGCCCAGTATTTGTTATTTGCCCCCTGATCTGTTTGTATGTGCACAACTTATTTTGGAAAAAAAAATTGGGCCTATTTTGTTTAGCCCAATATTTGTCATTTGTCTTTTGGTCTGTTTATTTATACACCGTTTATTTTGAAAAAAAAAAAAAGATAAAAACCTGGGCTTATCTTACTACTCCAACAAGTTTGATTTCTTTTTCTTTTCTCTACACCTCATTTTTTTTACACCCCCTAATGTTTTTAGTTAGAGTTTTTAAATAAACAATAAAATAATATGCATTTGGTCCAATATTTCTATTAAATTTTTTGTATTGATTTTGTGAATATACCACCATTATCTTTTTTTATGCAATAATTAATTAATTTCTTATATTATAACTTCTAAATAATTTTATATACTTGTATGGCTACACGCGTTATCTAGTATTTAATTTTATTATTTCAAATATTTTCTTCTAGATATCAAATGGTCACACGCGTCATGCGATATTTAATATGATCCTTTGAAAATAAATATCAACTTTTTTAAAATATCAAATTTTTAAAAATTAAAAAAATACAAAATTTCAAAAATTAAAAATTAAAAATATTTCTTATACTCTAAAAATATAAAAATTTCAAAAATTAAAAGTATCAACATAACAAATAAGTTTTCTTTCAATAACTATGTGATCCTTGATTTTTCATTGTGAATGAAAATACATAGAAGCAAGGTCAATCCATATCGGATCCAAAATAAAAAATATATTTTTTTGTTTTTTCTTCATTCTACTTGCATTTTTTTTATTTTTTTTTGGGGAAAATAAACATTTGAAAATGCTAATATCATCTTAAGACGATTGTTATGGAATGCTAATATCTTCCGTACACATAACCGACTCCCGGACTCTAATCCAGTTTTACAAACCTTTTCTTATCTTTGGTTTTTCTATCCTCTTTGATTTTTTTTTAAAAGATTCACTTTATTGCCCCATCGTTGATCCTGGTTGCAACAGTTTGATATTTGAAAGTTACAACTTTTAACAATAAAAAATATTTTTTTTCAAAATCTTGACCCAACATATTCCAACTCGCTCAAAAGCGTGTTGGGTTAGATTGAACTTAACTTAAAAGATACAGAAACTAAACCCAACCCAACTCAATACCTTTTTAGTGGGATGGATATCAGTTTTACCCAATCCAACCGAACTCAAACTACGAACACCTCTCACTATTACTTAGTAGTCTTGTTTAGCTATATATTTTTATCTAACAAATTTGAATATAAAAAACTAAGGTTGATTTGACAAATCAATGAACTATAATTATGAAAACATAATGATAATTTTTTAATAAATTTTAAAAGTAGTTTGAATTGTGATATTTTAATAAGTTGTTATAAGTTGAAGCATTTAAAATAAAGTTCATATTTGTTTATATTGAGTAAAATGTGAAAATGATATAAAAACAAATAGTTGAACAAAGTATAAATAATTTAAAGACCATGCCTCGAAAAGTTAGCAAACAAGAAAAATATAAAATAAATTGAAAACATTCTACAAGATTGTACTATGAAATAGTAAAGTACTTTCAAACAAACTTTTGAACAAAACTCTTGAACAATCTTTTGATTTTGTTGTTGAGACTATGAACGATCTGGGCGGTTTGTCTAGACGGTCTGTTGAGACATAGTCTAATGACCAGAAAATTATAAGTGGATTTTATGTTTTTATGATAACAAAAACTAACTGAATGGTTTACTTATATCATGATTGTTCTAAAAACGGTTTTGCATAATTGTAGTTTTCGATGGACCCTCTAAGCACCTAAATATGTGTTCATTATAAATAGTCTGATAAGAGTGGTTGATTGCATACAAAAATTCAAATTGAGTGTCTTATTTATGATTTGAATGATATCTTTCATTTGTGATTTAAATGATTTAATAGTGGTTACTGAAAGTTACAGTATACATTAGACTCTCTAAGCATTTACAGTTTTGTTCATGTTAGACTGTTTGATTAACATGCTGAACGTGTAATAGGCTTATTTAAAACAATTAACTATGAAAGACGGAATCTTCTAAATATATATACCTTCTAAAAGTGTGTTTAATCAAAATATGAATTAAGATATTCAAAGTTTAGTTATACACTTATACTACTAAGGGTTGCTTTGATAAATCAATGAACTATAATTATGAAAAATAATGATAATTTTAATATATTTTAAAAATAGTTTGAATATGATATCTTAATAACTAGTTACAATTTATAGCATTTAAAGTAAAGTTAAAATTTGTGTAAAATGTGTGAGAATGTGAAAATGACATAAAAACAAAAAGTTGAACAAAGTATAAATAATTTAAAGAGCATAATTCAAAAGGTTAGCAAACAAGAAAAATATAAATAAATTGAAAACATCCTACAAGATTGTATTATAAAATAATAAGTACTTTCAAACAAACTATTGAACAATTCTTTGATGTTGTTGTTGAGACTTTGAATGATCTAGATGATCTATACGGTCAATTAAGACACTAAATAGTTTATGACCAGAAAATCATATGTTGAGTTTATGTTTTTATGTTTTAATGATAACAAAATAAAAATAAATGATTTACTTGTATCTTGATTGTTCTAACAATGTTTTGTAGAATTGTAGTCTTCAACAGACCCTTTAAGCATCTACAAAATATGCTCATTATAGACAATTTGATAAGACTAGTTTATTCATACCAAAATTCATATTGAATGTCTTATTTGTGATTTGAATTATATGTTTTATTTGTGATTTAACTAATCTAATAATGGTTAGTGAAAGTTGCAGCATATAGTAAACTTTCTGAGCATCTACAATTTTGTTCATGTTAGACAGTTAGATGAACGTGTTGAACATGTAACAGGTTTGTTTAAAATAATTAATTGTGAAAAATGAAATCTTCTAAATACATATATCTTCTAAAAGTGTGTTCAATCAAAGAGATTATATTTGAAAAAAAAAAGATTTTATCTACAAGTTTTGTGGAACAAAAAGATATTAACATCGCGTTTTTAGGAAACAAAGATGTTTTGATTATCTCTTACATAACTATCCTACTTAAATAGATTTATTCAACTATGATAAATTGTGAATATTCTAAATCTTTTTAAAACAAAAGCGAATTGAATAATTGAAAATCTAAAGTACTCTATTTTTAGTATCATGTCACTACAAGAAAAAAGCTATTTAGAGACCAATATTTAGCTACCAAATGAAATGGTTGCTAATTGTGACCAAAATAATCACCAAATTAAATTTTGGTTGCTAAATAACTACAAAATAGAAGTAATGATTGAATTTAGTGACCAATTAAGTCAAATAATTGGTATCTAACATTAGATACCAAAGTTTTAGTGACCTATGTCATTAGAT
>Ga0099825_1006362_pt1 | contig 14807 bp, 9 predicted proteins | sample SiratroredBW_FD_76838 | JGI IMG/M metagenome (GOLD analysis project Ga0099825, IMG submission 76838) | Root nodule microbial communities of legume samples collected from California, USA - Siratro red BW | ecosystem: Host-associated > Plants > Roots > Nodule | place: USA: California | collected... | reverse complement strand
AAAAGAAGCAACGGCCCATATAAATACCTAAGAAAATGTTTTGGGATTCCTAACATCTCTTTCTCCGTCGTGATTGCACTCATTCACTCCGAGACCAAAACGGTGTCATGCCTACCGTCAGCGTGGGGCGGGATCGCCTGTTTCCGGCTCTAGGAAGAACTTACAGTGAGCCTCCATTTCTCAATCGCTCTTTTAACACATTTATCAATTTTCACTTCGACCTCACTGAATCGACCATTTCGCTGTTGCTTTTTTTTTCTTCAGCGCAAGAAGAATTCGAAAACCTGCGCTTCAGTTTCGGGATCGAGCTCGACGACGTCGTAAGCACTTCACTGTCATTGTTATCGTCTAAACATGGAGCTTCAATCACTGCATTTTTTAAATTAGTAATAACAGTAATTGTTATCGGCATCATCTGATGAATATAGTGTGATTATATCTACTTTATTTATTTATTTTGAGCTAAATACTACTTGTCTCTAAATTCTAACCAGAAGAGGCTTTCAACTTTGAATGCAATCCAAGTAATGTTTTTCTTGTTGCCAAGTTTGCGAGTAACTACGTCCGTAGATTGTAGGATATAAAAAAAAGTCTATGTTATCAGACGAGTTTAGTTAATGATATTGTAATTTTTTTTTTTGAATCTTTTACTTTTGCTATTTTCATAGAAATATAGGAAAATCCCTTGTGCTGGTAGGTATTGCTTTACTTTTATTTCCACGGCATGTAGTTCTTTATGAATTATGATTCTTTTTCCTCCATTAGCGTATCTTTATGTTGCTTTTGATCATCTCAAGTCACGAAATACTTAAATTTTCTGAATGAATTTTCAGTCAAGTAATTTCGTTCTTTTCTATTTTTTCAGGCGAAGAACACTTGTTGCCATCGGAACCCATGATCTGGACAAATTGGAGGGTCATTTCACATACGAGGTTAATTTCTTTTATCAAATTGCAGATCATGAAAATTATAATAATGTGAACTTTGGATAGATAGACAACACACAAAATTAGGATTGAGATAGACATCTGGGTACTATTTTTATAGAAGCATGAAACCTAGATCATAGTGCTCACTAGAAGAGGAAGTTGCTGCCTGGCCACTTTGATTGATTACATATGTGCACTGACTCGGAACTTCTTAGTATTAAAGAAAGCACAGTAAATATTGATGTGTTTTACTGCTGTTTATGATCCAAACTGTATCTGAGTTTTTTTTTTAAATTCAATTAACAAGAGATAACATCATGTACATCACCTGCTGGTTAATGACCATTTTCTTGTGTAATTTAATTATATCTAATTATGTACAGCATATGTAATTTCCAGGCTTTGCCACCTTCGAGTATAACTTTTATGCCACTTAAGCAGGTAACATTTATTACACTACAGATAACATCATGTGCTGGACTTCAATTTTTTTATGCCAATTGACAAACTTATCTTTTGTCTTTTTTTCCCTCTTTCTTTTGGTATGATAGGAAAGGAACTTCAGGGCGGATGAGTTAATGGAGTTCTACAAAGTGAGTTTTTGTGTTATTTTCCTTGTTGTATATATAAACATGTACTAGGAATATAGTAGAAGAAGGGTTACAAGTTATTACATGTCTAAGTACATGTTGGTTTGTTTGACAGTCAGATTTGAAACTGAAGAAATTCTTGCATATAATTGAGGATTCCCGTGTTCCCCGCATTATATGACAGCAAGAGGTATTATATTACCATAGTATACTTATACTTAAGTTTTCAAAGATCTGAAATCTTGGCTCTCATCTGTGTTATCCTGGTATTTAAATATAGCATAACATATTCATGAAGGTCACAGTTAATTATTTGAAGTCCCTAATTATCTGAATCTACTGTTCCTAAGTTATTCTCAGGTTGCATTGATTGGGTTTACAGAGGTCTTGACATTTATACTCTGCTCTAAATAGGAAAACTTTGTCGTGCTTAACCGCAAAGATGATAAATCTAAAGCAGTTATCATTGGAAACCCCAGATCTTCAGACTTTGAGGTTTACAATCTTTATCTTCCTTTTCTATGGCAATGTTAAGGTTTATAACACAATTTATTTAATTGCAATGAAAAAATAGGATCTCTTAAAATAGTCCCTCTTCACCTTTTTTCTTGCATTAATTGTTTTGCATAGTTCTCGTAAGTGGTTTTTAATTCTTTCCTGTCAGCGAACAATTCTGAATTCTTATAGACTTTACTTATGTGGTTATATTCTTGATTCATTCTTTATTTTCATGATCTTTCTACTGTTGTGTATCTGCTTATATTTTGTTAATCGGAAGAGGAAACTATAGATAGATACACTAATCATGCTAATTAAAAAAAATGAAATTAGAAAATGAAAGCATGCTAGAAGATAGCAGTGCAGATGCATCCAGCTGGCCATTTAGAAATCAATTTACAAAGCTTGCTGATTATCTTTGATTATCTTTTCTCATTACATAACTTTTTTATTTTCCTTTTTTGTGTATCCTATATTGAATTGGAAACATCAGTATTGATATTTTTTTTTTTTTAATTTTTGCTTGAAGTCATGTAGCGTAATTTTTAAATCTTACCTGTATTCAGGCTGTACGGACTAACCTTATGCCTGACATTTTGAAAACTGTTGCTCACAACAAGGATCATCCAAAGCCTATAAAGGTATTATTTTCAGTTCGTCCTTTTGGTGATTGATGTTTTTATCATAAATCTTTGCAAGAACCACATTTTCCTTTTTTGATTTAGTTATAGACTTTCAATCTTACATTTTATTGTATATTGTAAATTTTTGCCAAAATCATTATGTTATTTTAACATCTCTACTATTACATGACCAGAGATGATAAAATTGAGCATGCCCTGTTAATGTGAATATATTTAGAGAAATTAATCTATTTATATTTGTGATATCAATTCAAAGAAAACAACAGTAGATGGCGTATAAGTAATCGGAAATGTAAAGGTAAAAAACAATTGCAAGTTGGAACAAATATGGTTTTGCGGTGTCTGGACACATGTTCAGTGCCTTATAAACCCTTCTTATGGATGTGAAGCTGCAGAAATTACTTTGTAACCAGTACGCACGTAATCAGTCTCATCCCTTTAATTTATGAGCCTTTTCCTACTCGGTCTGTCTTCCTTCGGCATTATTGAGTAATAGGGCCTTTATTAAGTCATTTGACTGTGATTTCCTCCTTCAAAAACTGTAAAATCGTTCTGTACTGTACCCTGCCATCATGTTATAACATGCATCCAATTACCTTTTGTTAAAGACTTCTTTTTAGGCGCCAGATTGTTTAGTTAATAGTTAATCAGCTTATGCAACTTTTACTGATTGTCATTAAAGAATATTTCAATGCCTAGTGTCTTCTGAAGATTAAAACTTTCAAAATTATTGTTAACTCTTCCTCTGATGCATACATTTCTATTTTTGTTATTTTTTATGTTGCAAGCTTGTAAGAATACGTTGCTGTCTTAAATTTTTGTTTCAGATTTTTGAAGTGGGTGACATAGCACTTTTGGATGATAATAGAGATGTTGGTGCAAAAAATCTTCGCCAACTTGCTGCTTTGTACTGTGGTGCTAATGCTGGATTTGAGGTATATGGCTCTTCATTTGGTAGTTTGCTCTTTCAATACGAGTTATTACATGTGCAGTGTTTACCCTTGTGTTAGTATGTCCAATTGTTAGTAGTATATAATCTGGCAATTCCTGTTTTTTTATTTTATTGATAATATAATTTTTAGGTAGTCTAGTTATATATAATATGGGTACTGTCGATTGATTGTTTCTTACTGGCAATAAATGCATACATTAATATTGTTATTTCGGAAAACAAAATATTTTGGAGTCATATAATACAACTATTAATTCTGGTTGTTATATATACATTCAGGTACTAAACAACTTTGACATCCCTGATCCCTGCTCCTTTGTTGAACTTAACATCGAAAGTTTCCTATGAAGATTATTTGTATCAATTGGTAAGTGTATCCCTCTGAAACTATTTCCTGTTCCATGCTGTTGCTCATGTCATTCACCATCTCATTCCTGATATTGATTTTTATGCAGGTATGCGTTGACCCATTCACTCTTTTGAATATCTATTATCAAACTGGGAATCACGATGCTTTTCTGCTCCATACATGTCTGGAGTTTAGAACTAGCTTGCTGGGAAGCGGAATGCAACTTTTCCCAACTTTCTTCGTTATTACATGTTTAGAATATCTAAAGCTACAAATTTGTTATTAGGGATAATCTCTACCATAATTACTTTATTTTTGAAAATGGTTGATTTTGGTCTTAAAATCAAGACTGCATTGAAAATTTTATCAATGCAAAAGGTGTCTGCTGCTTGGCAAAATTTAGTGTTCCCAAACGATGTTCCCGCTTTTGAAAAAAAAAATTAATGACGTGAAGATATCGTACAAACGAGCTAAATAAATGACGTGATAGAATATGTTTAATAGAATATGTATTTAAGAGTTACTATATCAAATCTTAATTTTAGATATGTATTTATTTTTAATAGTTATGAATTCATATCTATTTGTTTTAAATTCTGATAATCTAAGTTTTTTATAAATTAAATTTCAAGTAATATTGGTGCAAAAGTTTGTTTTTATTATAATTTAAAAAGTTATCATTTTCCAATATAATAAATACTTTATTTGAAATAATAAAATAATTTGATAAAAAAAAACCAATACAAAAGTATATTAAATCAATAATTTGTAAACCTCTAATAGTAAACAAAAAGTTAAAAAAATTTAGTTATATAAGCAATCATAACTTTCAGCTCCAATTTCTTGAAAAGATTTTTGAATCATACTTAATTTGGTTATCTTACATCTTGTTCTCCTTTTGACGGAATAAATCTTACTAAATATACCGCTATATATATAATATAATATAAAATTCTCCCATCTATTTTGAAAATATTTATTTCTCAAAGTAAAAATGTTACTGAATATGATTTCATAAATAAAAAAAAAGGTATTATTAGCAGCTGTTAAGGGAACCGACTAAAATTATGTTTATTTAATTTAGAGAAATTTTAAACAGATAATTTCTCATTGATTTAGATATATATAACAAATAAAAGTGTACTAATTTTTACACTAACCTATTAATTATCAATGAAAAAGCGATGCTTCAAAAAAATGTTTAATGTACATGATAAGCCAAAAAGCCTTACAAAGCATACTTGACTTTGTTCTCAATGTAAGCTTGGATTGATGGTTCTCTTCCTAGGAAATCTGATAACACATCAATAGGATCTTTCATTCCCGCCGTGGCCAAAACCTGCAAATGTTTTAAAATCTGTATGAAAATAGATACTACTAAATTTACAATTGCAATCTCCCAAATTCCGTTACAAACCAATAAATTGCTGCATGCTATTGTTATCCCAAGAACAAAAAAATTAGAACACCATAATATTGGGAATGAAAATTTAGGAATGACAATTATATACGATTTTCATATAAATATAATGCTGAATTTTCGGCTCCCAATTCAGAACGTCAATGCCAACACTTACCTTGTTCCTGAATTCCATGCCGGCATGCTGGTTTGAAACATCGTTGCAGAACTTTGAGGTGAATATATCAGCAGCAACAACCTGAAACATTTTAACACTTCAGATTTATTTTTTCAAATTCAATGATAGGTGAAGACTTTTTCCAGAAACATAATAAGGAAAGTGAGAAATCTATCCGTGGATGAATGAAAATTAAAAGATGCTTGCAATGAAAACTGATTATCATTAATTTTGACAAGGGTATCACACAAAGAAGTAACGAGTTATTCAAACCTCACTCCATATACGACTGTAGCAAGCTGCCTCATAACCTATGACAGTAGAAGGAAAATATGATGCAGGATTGGTTCCTTCTGGTATAGGCAAGCCTAACATCTCCTGCGAAATGAAATTTACATGAACTTCCTTTCACGCTTAAATCACAAAAATTGAACTTAAAATTAGAAGCAATGTTAAATCATTTACCATGGGATGAAGATGCTTGAATAATTCCTGAACGTCTATGTTGTCCGCGGAATGTATGATTTGGTCAAAGAGACCTGATAACAAGCAGATCTTAAGTTAAATATGAGAAGAAATTAGGATGTTCAATCTTTGTAAACATTATGTCCCGTTCCCCACCCAAGAAATATTAACCAGCTGATTCTTAAATAATAACTGAAAAAATAATCAAAAGTAAACAGCACTGGTAGAAAGTAGTGCTTATGATCATTTCACCTTTCTTCAGATAGAAAATAAACATTTTAGATACTTATCTAATTTCACTTCTACTCTAGCAAATGCACATTGCGCATACATACAATATAGAGCCATTGACTGAGGTATGTTTGGTTTAGATATTAGTAGAATTGATTTTGAAAGAAATTATGCTAAAAGTTCAATTTATGTTTAGGAATGCTATTTTAAAAGTGAGTTTAGAAGAATTGATTCTATATGGATGGGATAGTTACTTCTGAAGGATAAATATAGATGTTTTTAAGAATATTAACCAAACATTAAATCATTTTTAGCAACCAGAAACAATTCAGTTTACTAGAAAGCTACAAATTGTCACTCGTATAAAAATCAATTTCACTTGCTGATAATTCATGTTGAAGAACATCAACCAAAAATAAAATCATGTTTCACTCCAAAAATATATTTTTTTATCAAAATTAACAGACTCTAAATCAAATCCCAGACAATAAGAAATATTCTCTACTTTGTAGAGGTCAAACCATTGTATATGACAATATAATGTAACTACCATTTAAGAGGAACTACAGTTTACAGCGTAAATGACTCTCCATACCAGACTAATATAATCTGAATAAGCATCACGTAATATAAGTAAAAGTATAAGAAAATTCAGAAAATATTGAGGTAAACTGTAACATTGAAAATGTAAAGCATACAGCATAGAATATCTTGCTTCAATTTAATTGCAGAAAAAGAAGTCCTCCATCTTTTAATTGAATTGCATATGTCATCCTTCAACGGCTTTGTAATGTCCTGCAAGTGACAGTTAATATATTTATTAATAGTTCAAAAAAAGCATTAAGTAGACGTGTAAGATTGAGGTTACCTAAAAAAATGACGATATATAAAGAAAAACCAAACTTTTAGAAGATGATGGAGGGAACATTTAGTGTAACTCACCTGATGAAATCCCGAAATCAACTTGAGAGAATAGCTTTCATAACACCTAAAAGGAAGAAGTTTGAATCTATGTTTGATTAATCTTTTGATAAATGTTTATCCTAAATAAGAATTAGAACAAGGATAAATATGTATTGATTTTGTTACCAGTTTTCTAACAGTTGAGAAGGAATTTCCACGAAGTCTGGATCAACACATAGTCCAGAAATTCTGGTAAACGATGCACGGTTGCAAATTTGTTGAACCTAACAGTGGTTTTAGAAATAACATCAGAATAAAGGTGAAAGGTAAATAATGTCATGTGCAAACAAAACTAAATTTAAACAAGTATTACTATATGCCACACCTGCATGAAAATACTGTGCAATTTATACCCGAATTCAAGCTATTACAGAATGAATCTTATAAATAACTGAGGTAGAGCAAATAGTAATCATAAAAATCTAGTTGATAATCAAAAGCAATACACCCAACTCTCTAAATCAAGGGCATAGAGCACAGCGTGCAAAGATTAAAAATCCAATTCCACAGTAGGATGTCCATTCAGTGTATGGGTGAAATAACAGAAAAGAGAAGACACCCCCAACGATTAACTAATATGACAGGAAACTACAAGTTGATTCATACAAACAAAACAAAAATAAGGCCCAGTTCGGATTAGTTTCTAGCTTATGAAATCATTTTAAACGTAAACCCTACCGTTAAGACTATCCTTAGGCAAAGAATGTTGTTTCGTGTAGTTTGCAGCACCCTTAATAGCCAACCAACCCCAAACCCTTTCTTAATGCCTGCAAAGTAAACTTTGCCTCACAAATCCAACAAGTCTTCAATTTCTCAATTTCTATTCCCTAATTCTACCCCAAACTCACTTCTTAGCTTGCAATTTTATGCACATTTGCACATGTTTACCAAGTCTACTGGACTTCATAAAGAAATGAGTTTGAAAGAGAGTTACCTCGATGTCTCTACCTAGAATTGTCAACTCATTAGTCAGCGAGTTCAGTGTCTCATAACAATGCTTGTAACAGTTTTAATTATCATAAATAAAAGGAAAAGTATATGTAAGATACTACAAAAAGGATGTCAATTATACACAACTTTCATTTTATTTACCTTTCCCCCAAACCCAAACTAGCAAATAGAATTATAATGCATATCATGATAGATGAAAATATAGTTCTGATTAGGAAATCGTATTTAATGGAAGCAAAAGCAAACATACCACGTGGCCAAACTCATGGAAAAGACTGACCACTTCAGAAAACCGCAATAATCCAGAACTACCAACTTCCTTTTGACACTGAGAAATTAGCAATGCAACTGGTATCTACATATACATAAAAAAGGGGCAAAAATTAAGAGAAAGAAGATCACGCTTTTTTGTTCATACAAATACCAAGGTCCTAATTTTATTAATAAACAACCATGCATGAAGAGCATGTAGGCGTCTTAGTCATCATAGAGATTTATACAAAAATAAAAAATAGATACATCACGACGGACATGCATAAAAGGTCTGCCAGCTCTTAGTGATATAAGCAGACATTACATCTCTAAACTCCAAAGTGCTTTTTTAATTTTGTCTTAAACTATGACAGATGAGAAATGCCCTTTAGGGTCAAGACTAGAACTACAAGGTCCTCTTTGTTCTCATTGACAACAGTTCTTATTGAATCCTTATTGTGTCCTTCGAGTTGGTAAAGTTTCTTAAACCAATGACACACTTCAAAGGTTTGGAACGAAGACTAGATTTGCAAGGTAATGTGATTTAGGCTGTTCCAATGGTGTATGTGGGTAAAGGTGGACAGAAAGCATGAAATTTCAAGGAGATTTATGGACCCCTAACATGTCATGAGATAGGGTTGTGTTTACAGCACCTCTTTGGTGTTCAGTGCATGGTCCTTTTTATTTTTAAGGAAGCCTCTCCATCTGACTAGTACGAAGATTCGACATCTTAAAAAAGCCATATTGAACTGAATATAAGAACTGGCACATGCACCAGAACAAAGTTCAAAATTGTCATTTACATGGACAAGCAGAGAACCTTTCAAAGCCAACCCAACTACATAGGAAATGATGCCTACAATCAGAATATTTAAAAATTTTAACTTGAATTCACAAAAAATAAACCTGTTTTGCCCCACTGATTGTTAATGCACTGTTCTGGAGAGCCAATACACAAGTATGACCATATTTTCCTTCCCTGTAACAATAAACAACATGAAACTGTTTTCACCTTTCACTAGCAAACAACAAATGGTGAAGCACAAATAGCTAAAAAGTCCGACCTTGAGAACAAATCAAGGTAGCAATAACCTAAGAGTTCGCTAGAACCCAAGTCCAGCACGGTAAAAACACGAACATCACAATGCCAAACATCTGCTCTTGAAATTTCCTCAAACCTTAAGCCTGTGTGAAAAATGCAAGAACAAGTATCAATATACATTCTATTACGAAGAAATCAATATTCCGAAAAGTAAAAAATTAATGATAAAATATTTTCAGCCCAATAAAAGTCAAGCACTCAAGCGGCTAACTAAGTCAGTAAATGGTTGCTCGTGAACCACACTTTATGAATTCAACAGTTGAACGGTTTATTATTCCTAAATTGACGATATATTACCAAGAAATCCTTTAGTTACTTTGCACAACAACGGAATATCCGATGACCGAGGCAGTAAAACATAAGGTCAAATAAAATGTCAGACATAATTACCAAATAGATCTTGGACAATTTTGAAGATCCCCGATAGAACCACACTAATTGGAAAGTATTGCTTGATTTCTCCAAAATCCAAATCGTAGCTCTGTTCTTCAATGCGTTTTACATAATATAGTAGGTCCTCAATTCCAAATGGAAACTCCCCTTCCTCTTTTTTCTGATGTCATAATAAAACTAGTAATGAGAGAAATATAAATTATTGTAAAAAGCATACACCAAAAAAGTGCAAACCTTCAAATCTTTCAAGATATTAAGTTCTTTCATGGCCAAGTCAGTTAAACTTGCCGATATGTCTTTCAGGAACTCAAACACCTGGATGAAATTAAGAAAAATCCAGAATTAGATATCAGCATCACGAAAAGAGTTTAAAAGAACAGTGCAAGATTAAATATAGTAATCTCTCAAATTACAAATTACTCTCAGATTATGGCAAAGAAAAAAGTGCATCTATGATTATAATTTCATTTTTTATTTTCCCAATATCACCAAGCAGGCAGCAGTTATTACTTATTGGATTTAGACTGACCTAAGAAAGTTTGCCATTGCCAAACATTCATTTTAATTTTGAATTAGAGTTGTGCTGCACCGGCTGTCATCATAGGGAAGCCCAATGTAGTATATTTACACTGCATTTCTGATTAATCTCGTGTGTCATTATCTGACACATGTTTTGTGTAAACTATCAGAGAACTACGTTAGAATTTTGAGATATTCATTTTTAAATATTTTAAGAAAACACCTCAGTTTATTGTATTCTTTTTTTATAATAATTACTGACTACTGATCCTTGCTGCCCTCCAACAATATGCACACAAGCATGAGCTAAAATTGCTCTAGTACCAAATAACATATGACAACAGCTATCTTAATAACATTCTTATGATTTTGCTTTTCAGCATAATTGATGTGTTAAAACCTATTCATACAAGGAAATACCTGATAGAAGAGAAAAGGTGAGTGTAGAGATAGGAAGTATAAACAAGTATGTAAACAGAGAAGCTTGCTTGCATGATACATAGCCCAGTTTTACTTTCCTTCTTTCAGGAAAAACTTATCTACTGAGAACAAGTTATAAAAACAGAGTTTGAATGGAATGCTCTTCCACTGATTATGCAAACCAACAAAAAGCAATTCATGGAATAATCTAACTAGCCTTCTAGTGCTTCCGATGGAAAATAGATTATTGCATTCCTGTGATGAGATTACCACCTTTTTTGGAGTCTTCGCCATTCTAACATCGATGGCATACTCTGCATAGCATGAAAAGCCAAGTAAACGAGCATATTTATGACGTTGTTGCACCTGAATCATCCCAATAAAATATCAGCAAGAACAAACTGTAATATGATTATACTAATAAACAAGTCTAGAAGTAACAAAATTAAGAACCATAGAAAACAATATGAAAGATGTCAAACAAACCTACTATTTATTTTTTTCATAATTTGATGGTCTAATACAAATTTAAAACCGAACTATATCCATTCAAGACCAATAAATACCACTGTTTTAGTATTCACTACTATTTATTGGTAAAGTTGTTCATAATAGCAATATAAAACTAAAAAATTACGTAAGAACCATACTCTTTCTAGCAAACTCTTATTAATTGAAACGAAATAACCAGAGGTTTAATGCATATCAAATTATCAGTGACCTGCAACACGGTCCAATCACAAGATAATTTCTCATTGATAAAAGTATTTGATAGTAAATAAATAAGTGGAATCCTAACTCCTTACTCCTTAATGAGTAATGCCATCAATGAAAATTACCAGGCTTTCTAAGATAGAAATGTTGGTTTCCCCACACCGATTCCCATATGCCCCTGATACCATCTGCCTTGTAGTTCCAACCTTCATGTGCTCGATAAAGAATTATAGACCTTGTTAGTATAGTTTCCCTAAATAAATGAAAATAAACACAAATATCCACGAAGTCCAAAGGAGAAAAAACGACATTCTATAGAAATACTAAGGTGGTCTAATTTTGCAACGTTGTGATATTTGAGCAATGAAGTTCTTAGAAGATTGATATTTGTGCTCGTGCCTATGGAAATATTCAAGTGATCTAACTAGCAATATATTTCATGTACTAAATCCTTACTCTGTTTAGCTACAGTCATTTTGTGTCATATTAAGCAACAATGTCAATTAATTAATTTGCCAACCAAATAATGAATTAAAAAATGATAACTCCTTGTAAACTATCAATAAAAATAAAAAAACAATTCATTGTGGGAAAAAAAAAACAGTATAGCCCTTTGTAAAAAAATGTTTTACAAAAAGGGAAGGACGCATCCTAGCTTTTTGTTCTAGAGCTTTCCCAAATCAGACTCACATGGAAAGATTAGTCACATGGTCATTTCACTAATTTTAAACCTTTACACATACAAGAATACCATCTTATTAAACCATATACAAAAATTTTCCTGCTTCTTCTCACTAATAGTTTAAAATATGGTGCAAGAGCCAATTTAATCTTACTCCATAATATACCACTTATTTAGCAAATAATTATATAGCTAATTAGTTTACATCCATTCCCCATACCTTGCAAAATTGAAGTACAGCTGCAACATGATGACTTCTCATGGAAATTTTAAACTTTCCATTTTCCGATTTGTCTAAATCCTGTGGAGAAATGCATTTAATTCAATAATATTACAACCAGCAAAAAAAATGCCTAGCAATTGAAGGCAATGCAAAAGCAGAAACGAGCCACCATAATGCATGAACGCTTGATTAGAGTTAAATTAGATATCTGTACCACGTTCGTCCGGAAGAGATATGCAATCAATCTGTGTTAGACATGGAGATCGAACTGGTGTATTGCATTAATTATGACCTTAAATGGTCCAGTCAGTTAAATATCATCTTATCTTAAAATTTATGATGCTGATATTCCTTCTGTACTTTCTTTTTTCCACTTCCCAAATAATGGTTCCTTCCAATTCTTCATTCGTTAAGTCAAAAGAGCCATACTTCATGGCTGGATTTGGGATTTTAAATTGACTGTGGAGGGAATCGTTTTCAAACGGAGATGGAGGCTATTCATATTGTGTGGATGTATAGTAAGTAAAAACTAAAAGTATCACTGTTTACTTGGAGTAAAAGTAAAGTGGAAGTAAATGGAAATCAAATTTTTATTTACCTATTTTCGCTGTGGGAAGGGAAGGAAAGGGGCTGATATGGAGATAAGCAAATGCATCCCTGTAAGAGCAACACTAAAGGCACCAGGTTACTCCATGAACCCTCCATTTTTAAATAGGACTCCCAAACCTACATGTGAGTGATATGATTGTCCCTTCCCTTTACTTGTCCTATTTTTTCCCGATCACAGACAGTGGAAAGTCAAGTAGTGTTTTAGGATTTAATAGTTCAATGAAGAGGCAACCATTCCAAGTCCAATCCCAAATAGTGTCCGACTCAGAAAGACAATTTATATGAAAGTTATGTATGAAGAAATAATAGAAGACAGAGGATTAAGAATAATTTAATACAAATCAGATTTGAAAGTACCTAACTCATGAGCGAGTATTTAACAGTTGACTTGGGGGAAGATGCAAAAAGGGAAAGGAAAAATTTCAAAAACATGCCTACACTATTTAAGTGAATTGATGAAAGAATACAACAACAGCAACCAAGCCTTTTCTCACTAGATGGAACTGGCTACATGGATCAAATGAAGTCATAAAGTTCAATCATATCTATAGACAATTTATTAACCTCTAAATCCTTATTAATTGAAGGAAGAATTGTCACACTTAACCTTGAGAAACTCCAGAGGTAATCCAGCTAACTCTGACTCATTGAAGAGAAAGAACTTGGTATCGTCATTGAGATTTTGGATATATTTGATGCTTAATTCATCAATCTGAGCTTTTATACGCTGCAATTCTTCTCTTTTGCTTGCAGTGAGGTTCAATCCATTTCGCTCAAAGTCTCTCACCTGTCACTGATTGGGAAAAAATCAAATATGGATTTCATACGTTTCATGGAAAAGTATATTAGCATATAGTGCAACCCTACATTCGCTTTGTTCATCCCATTACTTTTCTAGGCAAATCTTGCATCCAAAAAGAGAAAAAAGCGGACTACATTTCAGACAACTCCTTGGTTCTTACCAGAGTTTGAACAAAGCGGTTGACTTCAGCATTCATCCTCTCTCCCCTTACTGCAAATGCTTTAATGACAAGATACACATCTTCACGTTTGCTGATCCACTTGCATGAACAACATAATATTCAGTTTCATAATTTATGAGACGAAAAGACACGTGATCTGGAAAAGTCAACCTAACAATATCAATGAAACAATTTTTGGCAGGTGGTGCAAACAAATTCATTAGACCAAGCCATGCATGCAGCTTAATAATAGTGTAGTGTTAACTTATCCTCACTCTCCTCATAATTAGCTTTCAGTAAACTCTGAAATCACTGAGAATAGACAGGACTTCATCATTGTCAAATCCATAATATATTGGTAGGGCATTTCTGCCCCATCAAAAACTCATGTCCAGCACTTCGCAGGAATCATTGATAGTGTAAGAAACTATAAACTAATGTTAGCAAACCTGCACGCATCAAAATGATCATCTATCCTTCGCTCTGCTTCTGCACTTGCTTTGCGTACATCTTCCCGAGTAGATACCATCTTTGGAAACACACAAGACTGAACCAGTGGAAATTGCTGTGCTTGCAGTTCTGCCAGAGGTGCTATAACATTTGCATATGTAACCTGCAGAAATTGGCAACCGAACAATAAATGAAAATGAGTAAATACATATCATATCATACAAAAATATAATTTGACAAAAAAAAAAAAAAAAAAAAAAAGAATGAACATTTATTTTTTCATTTTATTTTTTATAATTAAAAAAATTTAAATAATTTTAAAATTTATTTTT
>Ga0099825_1006361_pt1 | contig 14811 bp, 8 predicted proteins | sample SiratroredBW_FD_76838 | JGI IMG/M metagenome (GOLD analysis project Ga0099825, IMG submission 76838) | Root nodule microbial communities of legume samples collected from California, USA - Siratro red BW | ecosystem: Host-associated > Plants > Roots > Nodule | place: USA: California | collected... | reverse complement strand
TTTTTTAGTATAATTACTATAGAAGAAAAATATCAAAGTAATAAAAAAATTACAATATGATGAAATTTATGTAGTAAATAAATAAGTGATGAAAAGTTTTTATGATTATTTATTAATAATTTGATGGAATAAATAAAAAATATATATGATTTTAACTTTAATTTAATGGTAGTTGAATCATAAAATATAAATGAATGACATTGAATCATAAAATATAAATGAATATACTTGAATAATAAAATATAAACAAATGATAGTTAAAATATAAAATATAATACATAAAATATAATAATTGAAGCATAAAATATGAGTAAATATAAGATATAATATGGTAAATGATACTTAATTTGTTAAAATACAATATAGTATGTATATTAGTTATGAATGTATGAATATGTTATATTTTTCTAAATGTATGTTATAATATTTTTGTCCAAAAATAAATAAATAAGAGCAATAAAAGAAAGTATGTTAGAAATGTTCTGAGTTTTACAATTTGTCAAGAACAGGAAGAGGAAGACATGGTTAGCGAATATACAGAGCAACATAACATAAGAGACTATTTCTTTAATGGTGCAAAAGAGACTCATTAATTATGATTGGATTGTGAAATTAGAGGTTGATTAAATGATGTATCATACTTTTAATCTTTTAAGATGCAGGCATCAACACTTGATTTGATAATATGTTGATTAGATGCCCATAATTAAAGACCTTTAATTAATTGTCTAAGGATTCATTTTTGTGCAAAAGGGACTTTATTCACAAATGATTAGGGTTTCATTATTATTCTAGAGCAGTCTTACAAAGAGTGTTGTGCATATTAGTATAATTTTTTTCACAATAAAAATGGTGTAAACAACTGCATATTATTTAAGCAAATCCTTTTCATCTATATAATAATAGGAAACAATTAGTGGCTTCATAATTATGATTAGTTTAAGACTCATGTGCCTTATTAGCTTAAAAAACTTAATTAATAAACTAAAACGAGTTGTTAAGTAATTAAATAAAATTTTAAGTATAATGATACTTTTTTTAATCCAATTCACTTGAATAATCCAATTGAATGTGCGCATATGTAAAATTTCGTTAAAGCAAATTAAGTTAACAACTTGATTCGTGTAATATGTGAAAATGTTGTGAGACAAATTTGAGTTAAAGAAAATAAGTTTAGAAACTAAAATTTTTTTAATTAAACTTTTGGGTTAAAATTACATAAATCAAAGCCTATTTTGAGTTAAATTTATTTAATTTATTTATTTATTTAAATTTGTTATATTATATTATTAAAATAATAAAATTTAAATATGTTAAGTGCCATTATTTTTAATATTTTTGAAATTATTTCCTTATATAAAAAATAAGAAAACAACAATTACACGACACAATATAAAGTAATAAGAAATAAAATAAAGAATAAAGTAAAAAATTAAATAAAAATTAAACATAATTATATTGAATATTAATAATATGATATAATAAGAATATAACACAAAAAAAGATTGATGATAAAATTTGTATTTATCAATATAATGTTATTATTTAAATTGATTATAATAAAAAAATTGTATAATAATATAATAAAATATAATATAAAAAATAGAAATAAATAATATATATATATATATATAAAATAAAAATCATGTTTAAAATAGAAATTAGTTATGTACGGATGTATTGAAGAAGTTGAACAGCTTGATACAGGTTTATATATATATTCAGTCAAAAAAAAATAAAAAAAGAAGGTTGTGTGGGCTCTGAGAGATCATTTGGGAAGAAACTCCGGAAAACTCCCAAAGTTTTGTTGTTCCCTCTTTGCAATTTTTATACAAAAAATTTATGGATAATAGGAGCAAATCACTACAGGACTGTTCCGTCGCAATTTTTTTCCACTGACGACTTTGTGGTTCTGTCGCTTTTTCAACCTTTCGATAGATTCATTCCTTGGCTACGCTTTCTGAGTCACGGATAACATTCAAGCTACTTTCTTTCTCTTGAAATTTTCATTTGGAAAGATAAAAAGAGTTAAATATCATCTGGGTTTTCTTCTTTTAGCTGGATTTTTTATTTTTTTTATTGTGTTTCTATATTTGGTTTTTTGGGTTTGTTGGTGACTATGTATGATGGTTTGTGTTGTTTTCAAATTATGAAGCATACTTTTTATATTAGGCTTGGATTGATGGTGTTTTATGTGATTAGCGGTGTGCTTGGATCAATAAATTGTTATCATGTAAACTTGTGTATAAGTTATTTTTATAATGAAAGAGGAGTAAGTTTAAATTGTTGCTATATAAAATGTAAATTGTTTTTCAAGTTGTTCTTTATATTTATTGAAATAAGTTAATTAAGCTGTTTTTAATAAGATGTTCCAAACACTTACGCAAGTAGTTATGTCATAATATAAGTTTAAGGTTCTCTTGCATAAACTTCTCTGTGACTATTTACAAGAGAAGAAAATAAAAATAAAAATGAATTGAGTTTCTTCCCCAAATTAAAATGAACTTCTATAATTAACTTTTACAAAAGTTCTATGATGTATCATGTTCAAAAATTAAGGGGCATAGGTTGAGTTTGAACTTACAGGATTAGCTAAATTCATCTAAGCATCCGATTTCTTTTTCTATAAACACTTGTATAGATGTTTCTCTAAGCACAACTTAAAATGCAAATAAGCTAACGCACCATAACTTTGAGCCCGACTATATTCTATGATATCAAATATTTATCGTATCATGTTTTCATCTATATATAATAATGTTATTATTTAACAAACTGATGCATGATAACTTAGCGTTTTCTCTGTGAGATTAATTCCTCTATGGCACAACAGAGTATGTTAGTTACCATTAAATACAAAAATACAACTACGAAGTGATGTTGATCGAAAGAAATTCTATAGATATCAAAAAAATAATTATTATAATCTTTAAAAAAAAAATTAGCTGACATGTAATCTTTTCATTCCCATATATGTAATTTTTTTCTTTTTGAAGAATTTGAAAATAAATTAGCTTTATAAGCCGAAGACAATATTTCGAGTTCCAGAACTCTGTCATGTGTGTTCACTTAGATAAGTTGTAAGTTGGAGAAGCATAAACCGGTAAGGATAAACATATATATTCTATAAGTAAAATCATGAACGCCTTACAAAGTATATCCATCAAAGTATTCTACATTGGATAGGAAATAGGAAAGAAATAGTTTGTAATAAAATCAGTAGTGAATAGCTCATCAACAATACTTTTTAATATGGTGTAATGTCTTAGTACGACATGTTCTTTAATTATGCTTTTTAAATGATTTTTTTTGTATGGCTTGATGTTAATATAATCAGTTGTATATTTGTTACAAATATTTTTTTAACTTTTACTTGTTATCTCTCTGTGTTTGGGGATTTGATAAATTAAGTTTATCTATTGGACTCCAGCTTATTGGAAAAGGAGCAACTTGCCATGATGATGGAGCAACAACATGGCGATACATCTGCTGGTACAAGTTAAGTCCACTCTATTATACTGAAAATGATGACCACCAATTATTTCCCTAACCTTCTCACCCACATTATGTAAGTTTCATTACAAATATTTTCTTATTTATATCAAATTTTATATTTTCTTTTACTAAAATAATTTTCATTTTTATGACAGGTTCCTTTCTGCACTTGATTAGAAAAAGACTTTTTTTATTATAATGTATTTCATTTTTAGTTTTTATGTTTTTTTTATTTTAAGTTTTATTTGAACTCTATTGTAAAATATTGACATTTTAAAGCATTGTAATTGGTTACAATTATAACTTTAAATATGTTTTAAAATTTCATTATAATTATATTTAAATATATTTATGAATGCTGAAATTCTTTTGATTTTTAGGATTGAGGATTGAGTTAGTTGACATATTTATCTATATTTTTTTCATAAAAATTTAAATTGCGTGGGCCTCCTACGTTAGGCTTGTAGCATGTTGCGTGGGTTAGGCCCACGTAAGCATGTTAGTGACGGTCGAGCAGGTGCAACTAGCTTTCAGGTGTTTGGCACACGTTAAATAACTTGCGACCCACGCAACAGGCTGCAGAGCTAGCGAGGATTTGGCCCACGCAATTTGTGACAGATTTAGCAACACCACAGCCGTAGCTATTTGGGTTAAGTTCCCGACCCACACTTATTTCGAATTGTTTTCAGGATTTTAGAATCTACTCGCCGTCGCTTTACTCACTCGATACCGTGGGCATTTCTATCTTTCCATAGGTTTTTAGCCATGCTAAAATTGGTATTTTTTTTAATGAATATATTCTAATAAAAATTGTGTCCCTTGATTTAATTACATATTTTAGGGGGTTTCTACAAATTGATATGTCTCCTACAAATTGATATGTCTTACTCTTTTGCACTTATCCAGTAAATGTGCATTACACTCCTTCCGATTTACCTAATTTCTTCCTTTAAGGTTCAGATATTTTTAATACTGGTCGAATTAGGTTAGTCAGTTATCATTTGTACACAGAACTACGATCGGCATAACACTTCGGCCGACTCCGAAGTATACTTGTGAAACTGTCAGTGGTCGGTCGGTTATCATGGTAGTATAGTAAGTTATTGGAAGGATGAACTTAATTTAATGAAAAAAAAAAACGTTAAAAGACTTTAAAAATTTGACCTGAGTTTGTTTGAGATGATAGATAAAGATATAAAGGAAGCTAATTTTCTTAGTCTAATAAAAAGGATGAGGTATGCAAGATGATAAATAAAAATTTAAAATAAAAAATCCCAAACCTTATTCATTTATTTCTTATTAACATGCTCGACGAAACTAATATAAAGTGTCAACAGTATTTATTTGTATTATATTCTTCAGTTATATCAAAGTATATCTCTATAAGCTTTGGTAATACATATAACATATACGTGATATTTCAATCTTTAAACCACGTATTAATAACTATTGTTTATAATTATTTACTTTGTTTTCATTGTTTGAAACAAATAAGAAACGTTTTCGTTATATGTTTTGATCTCGAAATAAATAAAATTTATTTTTAGCTAACAACATAAAAGCGTTGGTTATTTTTACTTCAGAGAATAATTGTTTTAGACGTTATAATATTAACCTTGATTAAAGAAGAAAAATGTTGAAAAGATAGATAGCTAAAATCAATTAGGAATATTCTAATTTAAATTCTTTTGTTTTCTTTCTTTTATTTTAGATGGAATGATGAACTTTCACCTTACAATATTCATATATGATTATTTTATTGTAATATATCATAAAGTAGATATATTTAATCAAAAGTAGTGTCAAGAGATATTTTTCCTTTTAATATGATTTGCATCCTTATCCTCATATTACCTCCTAATTTCCATACAAGATTTTTCTCTTGTCAAAATAAGGACCAATTAAAAAATTTAAGAAAAAAAAAATATAGAGAAAAAAAGGTGGTGAGAAGAGATGAAAGTGTATTCATATTTCTGTTCCTAAATAGACGATAGCTTTTTCTTTTAGTTAATGTGTTTGTTTAGTGCTCCCAAATGAAATGCTTTTGCTTTAATTTATGTAAATCCGTCATGTTTTATTTAAAATCCAATCACATTAGTTTGATGCTATCATCGTTGGTCACTTCAAAATAAAGAACAACAAAAAAATATTTAACCGTAAATAGGGCCTAAGGTGACAAGCCTAATGATCATGGTGCAAGATGCATCTGAAATGTAGTATAAAATTTTTGGTCTGATAGTAAATAATTGTTTACGGATAAATGTTTAAACTTTTAGAATTAGATACTGTTATTAGTGTAATACGCTCTTTCTAATGGCCTTAACGCGCTTCCACTAATATAAACAAATATTAATCCTCCGCCTACTTTACTGGTTTTGCGTTTGCAGAGAGCATCTATCTTACCTTCCATAGACTTCAAGTCTTCATCGTTCAAACTGTCAAGGATGTATGATGTGCTCATAAACTTTAGTGGAGAAGACATTCAAAGAAAATTTGTTTCTCCTCTCGATTCTGCCCTCTCTGCTGTTGGCTTCACCACTTTCCTTCACCACCAGAATGCAATCAACCCAATACACATTCAACAACCTATTCTCAGTCTCTGTCGGGTAGCAATTGTTGTTTTCACGAAAACCTATTCTGAATCTGCTTGGTGTCTGCATCAGCTTCAACAAATCATCCAATGGCACCAAACTTATTGCCGACATGTTCTCCCCGTTTATTACGAAATTGAGCCATCTGAACTGCGTCTTCAGAAGGCTGATTTTGGAAAAGCCTTCAAAGCAACTGCACACCAAACATTCTCAGGACAACAACCATGCCATGTCCAGATGGAGCCACGCACTCACCAAAGCAGCAAACTTCTATGGATGGGATGAGAGCAATTACAGGTAAATCACTCACTTACTCAATAAGTCTATTTTAAGCTTGTACTTCCGTTTTGGCAATACGTGACTATTAAACGGTTTCAAAAGAGAATAATTCTCTTTTTTATTTACAGAATAGAAAAAGGTATATATACATAAACCTGCCTACTGTTACTCTTTGATAATAGGAGATAAAAAAAACAGAAAAATAGAAAAGGAATAACAGCTATACAGAATAACAGCTATACAGATTTATTAATAACAGAAATATCTCTATCTATAGCTAATCAAGATATTTGAATTATCTTAACAGTGACTTCTATAATTGCTATTGAACTTGAAGGAGTGATGCTGAACTAGTGGACAATATTGTTAAGAGCCTTCTTAATTTACCAGTCTTGTCTGCTACTAAATTTCCAGTTGGATTACAATCCCGAGTGGAAGATGTGATTCAAACCATCAAAAATAAATAGACGCAAGTTTGTACGATAGTGATATGTGGACAGGAAGGATCGGATAAAACCAGCCTTGTCAAAGCCATATACAATCGAATTCATGGCAGATTCACCGAGAAAAGTTTCATTGAAGATATTGGACAACGTAGCCGAATAAGAGGGGACCTTCGTTTACAAAAACAAGTTCTGTCAGATCTCCTAGAAACAAAGGTGGAGATAGATAGCATTGAGATAGGAAGAACAGGGATTTGGGAAACACTTTCTGGGAAAAGGGCGCTCATTGTACTTGACGATGTGCCTAAGCTTAAGCCATCATTACTACGCAAAAGCCGCCGTTATTGGTTGAGTGGAGGATATGTGATGATCATTACAACAACAAATCAAAACCTAGCGCGGATAGATGAATTTGATTCTGTTTTCCGGATAAATTTAATGAATCCAGATGAGTCCCTTGAGCTTCATAGTTGGCACGCATTTAAAGAAGCAAAACCAAAGGAAGAATTCACTGACCTTGCAAAAACAGTAGTTACTCGTTGTGGAGGACTACCTCTAACTCTTGAAGTCATTGGAAGTTATTTATACGGAAGGACGAAAGAAGAATGGAAGAGAGTATTGTTCAGATTAGAAAATATTCCCGATCATGAAGTTCCAGAGATATTGAAAATAAGCTTCGACGGTTTACGTAATCAAATGGAAAAAGATTTATTCCTTGATGTATGTTCTTCCTTTGTCGGTAAGGGCAGAACCTATGTTACGAAGATCCTAAATGGCTGTGGAGTAGACGCTGACAGTGGAATAAAAGTTCTCATAGAGCGTAGCCTCCTAAAAGTTGATAAGAACAACAAATTAGGAATGCATCCGTTGCTACGAGAAATGGGAAGAGAAATTACTGGTCAAAGTTCAGGAAAGGGACCTGGGAAGAACAGTCAACAGTGGTTTGATAGTGATGCAGAATATGTACTGTCACTGCATACGGTAAGAACATCCTTTATCTATCGTTCCGAAACTTCTTTTTCAAGTTGCTACTTTCTCATGTGCAATATATTTCTTAGCTCTTTTCATCTAAGAAGACAAAAGTCATTCAGAGATTGCCAAAGACAAGAGATTTCTTCTACCCTTATCCTTTTAAGGTAATAGAAGCATCAAGACTGCAGGGCCTCGCTGGAGATTCTAAGAATCTGAGATGGGTCAGTTTGCAAGGGTTTTCTTCAGAATATCTATCTAACAACTTTTATCTGCTTGATGCAATAGCGATTGATGTAAAACACAGTCTTCTTCATTCGTTTGGGAAAAACCCCAGGTTTTTATTACGTTCCATTTTCTTTTAAAGTTAGTACTTGTTTACATTTCTAACTATTTCGTTTTTTAATTTTCTTCTCTAATATTTTATCAAAAACTATCTTCTTGAAGGTTTTGCTGTGGCCAAAAGTCCTTAATCTTAGTCACTCGAAGTACTTGATAGAAACCCCTGACTTTTCTAAACTACCAAATCTTGAACAGCTCGTTCTCAAAGATTGTCCAAGATTGCGCGAACTACACAAATCTATTGAATGCCTCGGCTATTTACATTGCTAAATTTGAAGGACTGTACAAGTTTAAGCAATCTCCCCAGAAGGATATATAAGTTGAAATCCTTAAAAACTCTCATTCTCTCTGGTTGTTCCAAGATTGGCCTATTGGAAAAAGACACAGTGAAAATGAAATCCTTAATTACTCTAATTGCTGAAAATACAGCTGTGAAACAAGTGCCTTTTTCAATTGTAAGCTCAAAAAGCATTGGATATATATCCCTACGTAGATTGAATGGACTGTCACGTAATCTTTTCCTTTCCATCCTTCGGTCTTGGATGTCGCCAACAACTACTCCCCTATATTATATTCATTCGTTCATGGATATGAAGGATAATAGTTGTGATGATATTGCACCATTGCTTAGCAGCCTTGCACATCTTCGAAGTGTTTTGGTGCAATGTGATACCGAGTTTCAACTATCTGAGCAAGTAAAAGCTATACTGATAGAATATGGTGCAAATATTACAGAATCAGGAATTTCAAAGCATCACCTCAGGTCTTCTTTGACGGGTGTTGGAAGATACAAAGAATTCTTCAATAGTGTGAGCGATAGCATACCTAAGGTTCTTCTCTGCTTTCCCTTTGTTTATTACCTTCACCGTCATTTTAGCTATTATTTGAGAAAACATAAAACAATCCTAATAAAGTATCTAGTAGAAACTACAATACTGAACTTTTAGCACCCTTCTTTTCGATAGCCCCGCGACTTCATCTAAAAGTATCGGATTTTAATAATCAACTAACCAAGTGATTATGCATATACTAAGTACTAGCAAATTGATTTCAACTTTCTTGTTTTATTAGCTTCATGATGATTTTATTCGTAATGATCGTAGAGATATAAACTAGGAGACAAAAATAGAAAATACATTATAAATCCTTAAAGAAATGATGCACAACAAAACTATTAACCAGATTTGTTTAATCATGTGTAACATTTTTGTTTAACTAAACATGCTCTTATTTTTCACATGATACAGGAATTTGCAAGCAGTGAGTCATGTGATGTTTCTCTCCCAGGTAACAATGATCCTTATTGGTTGGCCCATAAGGGTGAGGGACATTCTGTTTCTTTCACTGTGCCTCAAGATCGTACCATGAAGGGAATGACTTTGTGTGTCATTTATTCATCAACCCCCCCTGAAATCGTGGCAACAGAATGTTTTAGAAGGGTCTTAATTGTTAATTACACAAAATTCACATTGCATATGCAAAACCACGTCTTTAATGATGAAGATTGGCATGGCTTGATGTCAAATTTAGGATCAGGAGACAACGTCGAGATTTTTGTTAGTTTTGATCATGGATTGGTAGTCAAGAACACAGCTGTGTATCTGATATGTAATGAATCAAATGACTTAGAAAAAGAGCCAAATGTCTTAGAGAAGGACCCTGCACCAAAGAAAAATTCCCTCATTAGATATATGAAGAAAATTGTAACGTGACTTCTGGTAATTCATTTATCTTGTTTGAGAACAGCAGATCTCTTTATGGAATTAATCCTTGTGTCCTTGAGTGCAATTTGTTATTTCTGATCCTTTTCTTGTTTTTCTAGTATAGCTCATAGTTAAGAAATTCATATTTATTTTACCCTTTTTCTCGCCCCTCCCATTGTGCTTCCTTGTCTTTACTATGAGTGGTTTATTGTATTTGCTTTCTCGTTGTCAATTCTTTTTTTTTTCGGCGCATAATATTTCATTTATAGATCGTAGTCACTTATGGAAAAATAGAATTGTATGATGACTTATTCATAGTTGTTTTTATTATTAAATTAAATATATTTTTAATTTAAATCATTTAATGCAATGTTATACCGTCTAATATAGTGTTAGATTGTCCAATTCAAAAAGATGATAAAAATAAAAGAAAGTTATTTTCAAATTGTCTTTCAATAAACCCTATAATAACATTGTATTAATGCATTAAGGTGAAAAATTCTATCATTAACTTTTCTTTTCTTCTGGTACAAGACTTTTTATCTTGTTTAACCATTTAAATTTTTCATCCTCGTTTTCTATACCCTCTCTCTACCAATCCTAATGCCATTTTAGTTCTACAGTTATTACATTAATTCTAAATATACATTCACTATCTTCATCTTCGAAATTTTCCCCGTCGCATTATGATATTATACGACTTTCATTTTCTGATTTTATTTATTCAACTATCTCTTCCATTTCTTCTACTTCTGAGTCGGAAGGTTCTAAGAGGAGATTAGCAATTTGTTCCTGTAATTCTGTACTCATTCTTAATCCATTTATTTTTTCTTCCATTTCCCGATCTCTTTTCATATGTCTAAATAGTCCACATTTGTAGCATATTCTCTTAGTTTTATCAGTTTGGGAATTATTATTTGCTTTTATCGTTTTCTTTCGTTGGATATTTCTTTTAATGGGATATTAATTGAAAATAAAATTGATAAAATTAAAATTTTTATATTAAAATTATTTTTTATTGTACTAAAATTAAAATAGGTCAATACTTGTTATGTTGAATTTACTATTTACTTAATACTGAATATGAATATATTATTGAAAACATATAAATTGATTATAATTTATTAGATTTTTCTAAGAAAAGGATATTAAAAGAATTTCATATAATTTTTATGTCACAATTTTGTACATACTTTTGTTAACACACTAGTAGAAAGAAGGCCTTCATCATTGGTTTTGGAAGACTTTTGTCGTCGGTTCTCGAACTGACGTTGACCCAGGAGACGTTGATTTAAACGTCGGTTGAAAAACCGACGTCACGTAGTTTCCCACAACATCGGTTAAGACTAGATAACGGACGTCATGATTTTATTGCAAACCTGTAAACATAAGAAGCACCACTTCGGGTTTGGCACGAAACCGACGTGGTGCTTCTTATGTTTATAGGTTTAAGATGCACCTCCACCTCGGTTTTGACTATAATCGACGTGGTGATTCAATCACAATGACGGTTATAGCCATAACCGACGTTGTGTTTTGTATTTTTTAAATATACACAATAAATAAGCTGCTAATCTCCCTGCATAAATTTCAAAAACCAGCTATTTCAATACACAAAATGATATGCAATTGTAGTTCTTACTTAGTACATACACTAATTTACACTAAAATGTACTGTATTACAATAAGAACTAATTCTAATCTATACTAGGATTGACTCCTAACTTTGAGAAAGTACTTTGCCCATTCTTTTTCAATTTCTTTTATATCATTCTTGTCCAATGGCTCTGTATCTTGAAAAGCCTGAAATAAATACAAAGTTTAATCTTAGAACTTTAAAATTAACAAATATTTGACACATTTACAAACTTATAAGAGAAAAACTTACATGTTCTCAAGAATCCATGATCCCAGCTCTTGCTATGGTTCTCATCCAGTGCATAATGTAATATCCACATTCCTAACTTCCTCATTGCTTATTGCACTTTCATTAAAGTTTCAATCATAAAAAAATTGAACAATGCTAATTTTAATAAAGTTAATTACATTTAGAGTTAAATACCTTAGTCTGTATCCATTGGAGGTTTTGGGTTGTGGATGAAGATCTCCTGCAAAGAACCTTACACATATTCATTGCACTAAAATCCAAGTTTTTTTAGTAATTTGCTTATTTGTAATTAAAATAGAGATATATAATACTTAAAGTTAATTAAACAATACCTTTGTACAATTTGTTTCAAATCATTTTGTGGCTTTTTATGCAACAAACAAAACCAAACAATTGTGTTGTCTGCGGGACACACAAGCATCAACTGCCAATGAGACCTAAAATAAGAAAATGTATTAATAATGTAATATATTCAACATTACTTAAGATCAAAATATAAAGATTTGAAACTTACTGATGGATAATTGGGGGAAAGAAAATTCTCTTCCTCGATTCTGAAATCTAGTTTTGTATATAGGTTTGAGTGTCAATGAATTTATTTCCAGACCTTTGTAGACTTTGCGGTTCAAGAAATCCATAAATATAAGGATTTACTGTGTTATAAACTAAATCATTAATATACTTGCATTGAGAAAATCAATGTTAGTAATAGGATAAGTTGATGAAATAAATAATTAGCAAACATGTAGAAAAGTATACTTACATAATCCATAACTGAATTATATTAATGTTTAACATCTAGGAACCACCAACTAGTTCCCACATGTCTTGCATCGATATATATAGTGGGATACCTTCAATCCCAAAGATAGATGCTTTCCAAGGAATTTGAGCTGGATTATTAAAATACTCATGGAGTATATGAGTAAACTCTTGAAGTGGATTCACTTCTGACTCAGCTGGTGGAGACCTAGGACTTAAATCATGAGCTGGTGATTCCCTTTACTCCCTTGGTCCTGTAACACAAACAAAATGTATTAATTAACATTGATTGTGAATTTAAATGAGATTAGAAATGTGTAGGCCACAATACCTGTGTCCTTTTAGAAATGACCTATAGGAGATGTGTAGGCCACACAATAAATGTACCAACTGCCTCTCCAACAAGTCTGACATCTGATGTGGGCACAGGCACCTCGACATCTGCTTGTCTAACTTCTTCGACGACTACTCTAGCAAAATCATGTCCAAGTGGCACTGTATGGAGCGTCGATGATGTGAGAAACACTCTCCCAATTGCCACCAATCGAGGAGGATGTCCAACAAATAATTTACACTGATATGGGGTATCAGTGATGGTGTCCTCCTCCTCCTCCTCGTCTGATGCAGCACAACTCCCCTTTGTGCTAGCTCTCCCACATGTAGGTAATACTACACCTTCCTGCAAAGGAGTTTGCTGCTGTGATAACTCCTCCCATTCTCTTCTAATTTCACATCTCAACTCATCTTTTAGCTTATCTCGTACTTTTTGTTCTATTTGAGAGGTCAATTCATCTTTTAAGTTGAGACCTTAATTCATCTTTAAGTCGAGATATCTCCATGGATATATTTGCATTCTGAGATGAGGTAGACCGTGGAGCAGAACCAAAATATTGTCTCACACCCACACCATAGCCAGCAGTCCGTACATGACCAGGGTATTCCTAAGTGCCCAGAGCAGTAGTCAATATATCTTGTCTTCCTTGAATGACAGAACTGCCCTGAGATCTCTGCTCCATCAGAGAAACCTATGAAAAAAACAATATAATATATCAACATTGTATAATAGTAAGACATTACAATTCATGAGTAAATTGTTATTAACTTACAATGCGCTGTGCAATTTCATAAGCCTTAGCTGATGTCATCTGCCCTCCAGGTTTAGTCCTAGCCAACTTTCATTTCTCATCTCGACTAGGAGGGGACGGAGAAGAAATGACTTCACCTGAACTTGAGGTTTCTCTTAATTTTTACAATTTTTCGTCCATTTTTTTCTTTTCTAATAAATCATAGCCCTCTCGAGACAACCGGTAGGGGGTGACATTCCTCCGCTGAATGTCTTGTGCTTTCTTTCTCTTCTCCTACATAATAAATTAAAAGTTTTGTTGCCAAGTCATATTATTTAATGAAATTATGATGGATAAAACAAACCTGCCAAGAAGGGTCCTATCTAGATTGGACAAATTGTGTCCAAGTCTCTTCATCACTAGTATATTTCTCATATGGGGACTTTCCCTTGAGGTGACCAAAGATGTACCACTTGGTTAAGTTTGTCTTGAAATTTCTCCATTTGATAGCAATAAATGACATAATTTTCTCTTTTATGTATGGAGATGTTTCAAACTCAGTTTTTTTTTGCAAAATAAAATAAACAAGTCATGAGACATATAATACATAATTATCTTTGATACATTTGATGATATTCTTTGATATTCTACTTATCTTCTCTGATACTTCCTTGATCATCTTTGATATTCTACTGATTTGTTTCTTTGATACTCCCTTGATTATCTCTCTAATATTTTTATTAATATTCTCTTGATTATTTCTGATATTCTATCGATTTTTTTCTATAATAATAATATTCTAACAGTAATATTTAATTTAAATAGGAAATAATCTGTATGTAATATTTTGTATATAACTATTAATTTATCTACGGATTTACATCCGTATGTAATATTTCATAGATAAAATGTTTTTTTTTTGTGTTATATATGTACTTTTTTTAATCAACCTACCTTTGCTTTTTGTTTCCTTACTATCACTTCCTTTCCAGCTGCATTTCGCTTTCCATCCTCAACAACCTCTTGATACCTTAACGATTTCCACAATAGTAATAGCATGATACTAAAAGCATCCAACAATTTAATAACAAAGTTAAATGATTCGGAATAGGTAAGAACAGTTTTTTATTTTTTATTTTTCTTTTTCTGTTTATCTAGTAGAGTAGCTTTCTTTTTTTTTTTTTTTTTTTTTTTTTTTTTTTTTTTTTTTTTTTTTTTTTTTTTTTTTTTTTTTTTTTTTTTTTTTTTTTTTTTTTATTATTTTTTTATTTTTTT
>Ga0099825_1006360_pt1 | contig 14811 bp, 11 predicted proteins | sample SiratroredBW_FD_76838 | JGI IMG/M metagenome (GOLD analysis project Ga0099825, IMG submission 76838) | Root nodule microbial communities of legume samples collected from California, USA - Siratro red BW | ecosystem: Host-associated > Plants > Roots > Nodule | place: USA: California | collected... | reverse complement strand
TCCATTCATTCAGGCATAGGCTAGCAATAGTCTCACAGCTTCCAATTTGGCCACTAGTGCATATGTTTCACCAAAGTTAATCCCTTCTTCTTGATTGTAGCCTCTAGCAACCAGCCTTGCTTTATTTCTCACAATGACTCCTAGTTCATCAAACTAGTTCTTGAAAAACCAGTTGGTTCCAATCACATTCATTCTCTTTCAAACAAGAGTTCATACTTTATTTCTGGTAAACTAATTGAGCTCCTCATGCATTGTATTGACTAGTGTTTGTCTTTCAAGGCCTCAGCCACTGATTTATGTTCCAATTGTGATACAAAAGTTATGTGTTCACAATAGAGGTTCAAGGATCTCCTGGTTGAAACTCCTCTCTGAACCTGTGCAATCACATTATTTAGTGTCAGGTTTCTAGGAAATCTCCATTCTTTTGGAAAACTAGATTTGTCAGGATTTACAGTAGCTCCAGTTTCAATAAATTGATTAACAGAATCAATCGATTGATTTTCCCGCAGTTGAGTAATCTTTCTTGTTTAACTCAATAAGTCTGCACTAAGCCTCTGCTCAATAAGATCATCATCTTCTGCATCTATCTTAATACTTCCTGCACTTTCTGGTTAGTCTTATAAAAAACAATGTACAAAGATTACTCAACGAACATGGTTCTTTTATTATATGCTCTATATGCATGACTATATGGTGAATAACCAAGGAAGATTCTTTCATAAGCCTTTTTGTCAAACTTTCCCAAGTTATCTTTTCCATTATTCAGAATAAAACATTTACAACCAAAAACCTTCAAATGAGAAATATTAGACTTTCTACCTTTAAACAGTTCATATGGGGTTTTCTTTAAAATTGGTCTGATTAAGACTCTATTAAGCACATAGCAGGCTATACTCACTGCATCTGCCCAGACATATTTAGGAAGATTAGTTTTATTCAAAAAATTTCTTGCTAGTTCTTCCAAAGATATGTTCTTCCTTTCAACAACTCCATTCTGTTAGCACTACAATTGCTATAGGACTTGATGAAGTCAACAAGGACCATGAATGAAGATCATATGAAGATTGGTTTAGTCCTAGGTGTGTGTGTGTGTGTGAGTTGGTATGTGATCCAAAACCATAGCATGAATTTTGATCCAATTGAAAGAGCTTCAAAGATCTACTAAGACTAATCATACTAAAATGGAATGAAATAGGAGTTTAAACTTTTCTAAAACCACTTTTACAAAGTACTGCAACTAATTGTTTTCGAAAATCAATTTGGTGAAAATACTGTTTTAATAAAATTCAATCTATTGATTTCCAAATTCAATTGATTGAATGACAACTATTTTTCTATTTTAAAAAAATTTGGTTTTATAAAATAGTGATATCTTTTCAACAAAAGAGATAATTGATACAGAATGAGATAGAGAGTTTTTATGTGTGAAATATAGTGAAAAACAAAGAACATTTGTGTGGTTATATTGAAGCTCTTTATTGGTGATATAACTATTTACTCTAGTTCTGCATTGCAAGATAAGCTTTTGCACTATTTGTCACCTCTTGTTTTGATGTAAAAGTGGAGATATTGTTTTGGTTTTTCGTAGTACATGTAATTGTGAGTGATTTGTCTACAAATTGTATAGGGTTTACATTTGTAGGAGTGTAGTAGGGTTCTGCACTGTGTAATTTCGTTCTCTACAGGGTGTAGAGGGGTATTCTTGCAGGGTGCAAGTGTTTGTATATTGTATTGCTTGAACTTGATGTTCTTGAGTGAATTTCTTTGCTAGTTGGCAAAGAGACTGGATGTAGCCCTTGAGGAAGAGTGAACCAGTATAATTCTTGGTGTTCTTGCTCTCTCTTAACCCTATCTTTAATCGTGATTTGATTCTGCACATTTCTCTCACTGCTATAAAAAAATTTAATTGATTATTTTCACATTTCAATTACTTGATTTTTTCTTTTATTGCATGTTTGAATTCTCTGTTTTTCATAATTCTGTATTTCGTAAAAAGGATTTATGAAATCTGTCAACTCAAACTAGAATCAAACTGTATAATTTGTAGACTTATTGATTTGATCTTTGTTAAATTACATTTCTAGAAAAATCAATTAAATGTTTTTCAGATTCAATCAATTGTGTTTACTGTTATTTCAATTCTGAAGTTTTTGTAATTGATTGAGTAGTTATTTTAATCAATTGCATTTTATCTTTGACATTCTGTGACTATTTCAATTTACTGTTTTCTAAGATTAATTGATTTTAGTTTGAAAATTGGTTTTTCTTTTCAAGTCTTTTTAATGAGTTGTTTTCCAGTTTCAACTAATTGAATTTCTTGTTGAAGAATTTTAAGTTTTCACATTCACATTTTTGCTTCTTTGATTGATTAGAGTGATTGACAGTGTTTGTGTCATTTTCTATTTGATTAATTATTTTCCTGATTCAATTGATTGATTATGTGTAATTGTGTTTTACAAGAAATTTCAATTGACTGTTTCTGTTTTTCAATTGATTGAATCTGTTTTATGTTGTGCTACAAGTACTTTTTACTCGGTTGATTTTGTCACTACAATATTTTTCACTTTAGACAACAGGTGAAAATGTGGCCTAAAGTTAAAAAACTGTGGCCTTAACTTTAGGCCACAGTTTAGCCACGGTTTTGAAACTGTGGTGTATTCAGCCGTGGGCGTAGCTCAAAGCCCACAATTTTTTTAAAAAGTGTGGCCTTAGCCTAAAACAATAGGTCAGGTATTTTATTTGTATTTAGGCCACATTTTTTCACCTATTTTCTTTTCGTCAATGTTTAGGTCACTTTTTTCATATTTTTGCCTTTTCTGTCAATATTTACGCCATACTTTTTCAACTGTTGCATTTTTGTTTAAGCCACGATTATTTAAGTGTTGCGTTTACATTTAGGCCACAATTATTCAATTGTTGCAATGGAAGCTAGGTAATTTTAAGCAACACTTTTACAAATGTGGATTAATCCTTCATACCGCATATGTAATATTTTTAAATAGATTATAATTACATTAAGCAACTAATTCATTTTGAACATTATTATTCTAATATAAAAATACTTAAGTAAAACTATAGAAGACAATTGCATTATGTTTAGTAAATTGTAATATAAGATATTATTAATAACACTCATAACATTTAGAAATGAAATTAAATGTGCGTAATGTATTTCACATGATAATTGTAACAACTGAAAATATTAAAAACTATACTCCAATATTGCCTGGCACACTTTCAAAATTGTAAAAAAATATAACATATATAACAAAAGTATTTGGTTTATTTCTTCATTCTGTGTTTTCTTCTCCAAATGAACATGAACTTCATCCTACAAAAAGGTAAAAACAAAAAAATCAACAAACTTAGTACATGATCTTCTTCCAATTTATGAAAGTTTATATAAAATTAAAGGCTTGTAACATACCTTTGGAATGATTAGTTGTACTCATCTAATTCAGCTACACCAAATTGCTCTTGAGATCCTCATTGCAACTGAAAACAACAAAAAATAGTATCAATAATTTTGGCTAAGTATCTTTCAATTAATTGACTTTTGTGTTGCGCATTCAAAACAACTACAATTAATTGTTTTGATAAAAGACTTACATTCTTTGTATTATTTCTTTCCACTATTTTGCAAAAATATTTGAAAGTTCAATTCACCCCCCTCTTGAACTTAACTTAAATCTTTTCACATTCTGCTGTGTAGGTGCTGAAAAATTATGTTTGATTTCAAATTTTTCACAAAATTTATCAAATCTTTCATTCCTAAATTCTGCCGAATGATCTGATTTAATGGCAAAAATGCAACTCTTTTTCTCATTCTGATAACTTTGGCAAGTTTCTTAAAGGCATGATAAGCATCATCTTTGGTTGCAATGAAATGGGTCCAAGTGAATCTAGAAAAGTCATCAACAACTACAAGGCCATAGTAATTAGCACCTATACTCATAGTTCTAGAGGGAGCAAACAAATCCATGTGAAGTAGTTCAAGAGGTGTAGAGGTTGAAACAACATTTTTCTACTTAAAAGAGTTCTTAGTTTGTTTACCCTTTCAACATTTTCACAAATCCTATCACTCTCAAACTTGAGTTTAGCAAGACCAATTATCAGATCTTTAGATGCAATACTATTCAAATGATGCATGTGCATATGAGCTAAACGTCTATGCCACAATCAAGTCTCATCATTCTTTGACAAAAGACAGATCAAGCTAGAACTAATGCAAGAAACATTCAGCATATACACATTGTTTACCCTTTTACCTACAAGCATAGTCTCCCTTGAAGTTGAATTGGCTATAAGGCACAAATGGGGTTCAAATGTTATTTTGTAGCCTTTGTCACATTATTGACAGATACTCAGCGAGCTATGCCTCAATCCATCAACTAGTAGCACATCTTTTATTATCACTGTCTCTTCTCAACCGATATCACCACCACCAAGTATCTTCCCCTAATTGTTATCTCTATAGGTGACATAGCCATCATGTTTCCATTTCATATTGACCAACTGAGAAGCATCTCTTGTCATGTGTTTGGATTAATCATTGTCTACCACATTTCCTTCTTGGTTGTCAAACTGACCTGCAAAATAGTTTATGCTTCAAGAGTTGGTACCCTATTAAATTTGGGTCCACTAGTGCTAGTAATGCTTTTAGGCACCCACCTAACTAGTCCTTTTGGCACATCAAACTTCTTGATTTTATAGTTTCTAATGGAGTGGCCTTTCTTCAAACAATAAAAGCAAGTGATAAAGGGTGAAGATTGGTTTTCACTATGTTTAAAGAAATTGTTGAACTGCTTCTGCTTTCCTTGGAAACCACATTGATATCCAATGTTATCCTTGTCAAAAGCATAGTTTTGTGATCCCAAAATTGCATTGAATTTGTAGTTCCCATGGAAAGTCTTAAAGCAGATTTGATCAAATAATTAACTTTGTTTTGAGGCACAACACAGTCTTCAGAATTAGCTCGCCTGCAAAAGTTAAAGTCATTGGAAGTTGCAGTTTTATATATCATTTTCAAATTATCAAAATCGATTTTTAAGGTTAACAACTCTGCTTCCAGTTCTTTAACTCTGCCTTCTAATCAATTGTTTAGCCCCATTAATCGATTAATTGATAAGGCCAATCTATTATCTTCTTCGTGAGTTTCTATCAATGCTTGAAAAAGTGTACTGTAATTTTCACTATTAAATGAAGTGTTGGAATTGACACTACTTACCTTAGATTTTTGTCCAGCCATGAGACACAAATTTGCTTCAATTTCTTCCTTTGAAGAGATGCTTGAAGATGTATTATTATCCTCTAAAGCTATATAGGCTCTTTTAGTCTTTCCAGTTCTACTGCTCCTCTTTTCCAATCCCTTTTCCTTGTTTGCTAAGCTTGGACAACCCACCTTGATGTGACCATGTTTACCACATCCAAAACAGATTAATTTTGCAAAACAAGAATCAAATTTCTTACTGTACCTCTTGTTTTGCTGGTTCTTCACTTTGTAATTCATCTTGATGAACTTTTGAAACCTCTTTGTCAATAGATTTAGATTCTTAATCTGATTGCATTCACCAGAGCTCTCCACATTTTTATCTTCATCTGCAACATTTGATTTGAGTGTTAGGCTTCTTGTTTTTCTCTCAACAGTCTCCATGTCCTTCAACCTATTCATCTCTAACTCATGTTCTCTCAGCTTAGTGTTGTTGTGGTCAATGTAGTTAGGTCTCTTGTTTGAGAAATTGCTGTCACTTTGGGTTGCCAACTTCTGTCCAGGAATTTCAGAATCTTGATGTTCAGTTCCTCCTTGTCAAATTGTTTGCCAAGTCCAATTAGATGGTTGACAATGTGAGTAAACAATTTCAGTACATCAACAATTGTTTCTCCTTGTTGCATTCGAAACTACTCATACTCTTGGATCAAGGCATGCTTCCTGGCCCTCTTTACATTAGTAGTACCTTCATGAGTGACCTCAAGTATATCCCACATCTCTTTTGCTGAATTGCATTGTGACACCCTAAAAAACTCATCAAGGTTCAAAGCAAAAGTTATTATATTCTTGGCAATTCAATCATATTGTACTTTCCTTTTTTCAATATCAGTAACCTCATCAAAAGAGTTTTCAACAGTCACACCACTCACAACAATCATAGGAACAAATAGACCATTCTCAATTGCATTCCAAATCCTACGATCAATTGATTTAATAAATTGGTAATTCACACCACTAAACATACGTGTCCTATTTATTGAGGCTCCCTCTGCAAAGGATAACTTGTTCTCAGCCATGGATCGAAACTTGAGTAAAATACAAGTCCTAGCTCTTGATACAAATTGAAAAGAGTTTTAGGCTGAGTTTAAGAGGGGGTGAATTGAACTTTCAAAGTTTTTTGCAAAATAGTAGAAAATAGTATAAAAATAATGTCAGTCTTTTATTAAAACAATTAATTGTGGGAAATTTGAATGCACAAAACAAAATCAATTAATTGAAACACAAAATTAATCAATTAAAATGCTCTTGCTGAACTGAATAGAACAAAATCAATTAATTGAAATGTAAAAACATTAACATAAAAAAGATCACACAGTACTTTATAGAACATAATCAATCAAATCAAATACAGAAATAGTCAATTGAAATAACTTGCAAATCAATATAGCATATAATCGTTCAATTGAAATAACAAAACAATTAATTGAAATATCTTGCAAATCAATACAACACAAAATCAATCAATTGAATCAGGGAAACAATCAATTGACTAAAGTATGGCAAAAACACTGCTAGTCACTGCATCAATTAAAGATGAAAAATAGTGAATGTGAAATTTTGAAATTCTTTACCAAGAAATCCAATCAATTGAATCGAGAAAACAATTGATTAAAAGACTTGATCAGAAAAACCAATCTTCAAACTAAAATCAATTAATCACTTAATCAATTAAAATTGTCACAAAATTTTCAAAGATAGAATATAATTAATTAATGGATTTTTAAAGCTCATTCCAGTGATTCAAGGTGCATGTTATGGTTTAGATCACACTCACACACACACCCTAAGACTAGACCAACTCCAAATGATCTTCATTTTTGGTCCAAGTTGACTTCATCAAATACCATAGCAATAGTAGTGCTAACACTTTTTACGACAATGGATGTTATATCACACATTAGCTTAGTCGTTGAAGCAGGTTAGAAGTTTGTTTCTGATTTCGTCATTAATTTCCAATTTCGTCTGAATGCTAACAACTATTGCTCCTTCTTGGGTTTCAAGCTCGGACTACAATGACATCAGTATGGTGGGGGAAACCCATTAGTGTAGAAACAACAAGGGAGAATGAGGTGTCGAAGAGGTGATAATTTTATGAAAATTTTTTTATATCTTGTGGAGATAGGAAAAAATTTACCTAGCCCCAAGGTGGGCACCAATTTGTTCTAGCCATGGAGGTTTTTAACTACTCTCTAGGCTAACCCAAATTGAATTTGTCCCATTTATTAAGAACTATCTTATTTTATAACATTATTATTTTTCTAAACAACTGCATTCAAGTACTAAATATTAACTAATTATAACTTAACAGATGAGTGCCTTTAATTTGACTTCCAAATTGTTGTTCATGATACTTGATAAATATGAAGTTGGTTTTAATAATCTTAACAAAATATTATTATTGTTCCATCGGTAAAGTTATTGGCATCACATTCCTTGTGAAATAGGGTTTACGTTTAAATAAAGGGTTAGTAGGTCCACATCGCTTGACCCAAGATAAAATAATTATACTTCGTACCTCCCTTTTTACCAACCACACCCAAGGCCCGGAAGAGGACATTAATAATATTATTATTATTAATAATATTAACATTATAATATTAATAACAAATTATTATTAAGAATATTAGTAATAATACTAATATTATTATTAATAATAAATTAATTATAATAATAATTAGTATAAATAATAATATTAATTATTAATATTACCTATGTATATGCATCCATACCTATAGACAACTACCTACAGATATTTCCATAGGTAAATTACCTATGAATTTAATTCGTATGTAATTACCTGTGAATGTTAGCTACGGATTTGAATTTGTAGGTAATTTAACTACAAATTTTACCTATAGATGTAAATCCCTGGGTAATTACCTACAAATTCATATCCGTAGATAATGCTAAATTTACATGCCATATATATAATCGGTAAAAAACTTGAAAATATCTTGTAGTGTATGGCAAGGTAGCATAAGAAACATGTTAAGTGGCACCACGTCACCTCCTATGTGTACTAACCTTTTCTTGCATGGCAAGCAATGATTTTTAACCTAGTTGCTACCTTCTCTTTCCTAGGGTTAAGGTTGGGGCTCAACAAATCTTAGCTCAGTTACAAGGTCCAAAATTAAAACCCTACCCTACTTGGTCCAAAATACAAGGTGCAAAATAAATTCTACGCCCAAATTCAAGGCCTAACATTAATATACACTACTTTATACAATTTTTACAAGATCTTGTAATCTTGATGCTCTAATATTTCTAGAGTGATCTTCTTAAAAGTTGAACATGGGCCTAAATATCTTATTGGAGAACCAAACAAGCTCAATTAAACTCAAACTCCTTGTAAGCTCTAAATCAATTTTCTAGCTCTATGACCTTTTTATTGTTGTCTACAGTCTTGGAGATGGTCTGCCATCAGATCCTCCCTCTTGAAAATATTTGTGCTCAGATCTTGCATGAAGTTCAACGACTGCAAACTTTATTTGTTCATTGTTAGGTCCCTCCAAGATAAAAGATCATCTTGTAGAAACATTCAAACTGTAAAGACCTGTCTTCCAAGGTCAATGTACATATGTACATAAAATTTAAGGGAAAAACATAAGAAAATACCTGTCTTCCAAGGTCAATGTACCCTTTACCTATGGATAAGAAATAGTTAACCTATAAAGTACATTTTTTTATTTTTATAAGAAAATTTATCAAGACAATGCCCGTTGTCACAATTGGGATCACGAACAGGGGACTGCGGTACATAAAAAATAAAAAAAGAGTTTAGAAAAAGGGATTGAGTATTACTCTTCAAGGAAAAAAAACAGACAAAGGAGTTGCTACCATAGTTATGGAAAAGACCAAAAAATAAGGAAATTGTATGCGAAATCAAAATAAAAGGTTTGGGAGTTGGTTACGTGTAGGGAATGTATAAGCACCTTACAATGCCCGTCCTAAAATGGTACCTTTAATCAAATGAGCAAAACGAGTGCGGTTTGTCAGAATATTTATTTTTTCCAAAAAAAACGAAAATGCAAGTAAAAAAAGAAAATATTTTTATTATTTTTTGGCCCGACAAAGATCAACCTAGCTTCTACGTGTTTCCATAAAGGTTTTCAGTTCAACTAAGGTTTTCGGTAAAGGTTTTTTGTTTGGCTAGGGTTTTCGGTAAAAGCTCTCGGTGAAGGCTTTCGGTAAAGGCTTTCAGCAAAGACTTTCACCAAAGGCTTTCGGCAAAGGCTTTCGCCAAATTTAGATATAATTCAAAACTATGAGTTCAGACCAAAAACAAATATTGCCTTTCTTTTTTATTATTTAAATTGCTCATTGGAATGGACGATGCATTATTTGGTTTGTTTTCAGTATTATTTTGACATGGTTTACGGATATCATAATTACCAGAAGATAACCATGGATGACAGTAATTTTGGAATTGAAAATAAAAGCTATAAGATTTAACAGCAGAATGTGAAAACGATACAATGATCCAAACAATTCAAGCATTACTTGTGTGATGATAAAGTTAAATTACGCTTTCTTACTATTCTTCTTTTCCTCCAAACTCCGTGTGGGAGAATTTCACATCAATCCTTAGTCCTCTCCTTCTTCTATTCTTTTTTTTCTTTTTCTCGTTCTTTGGTTTGTCTTTTTTTCTATCCGTTCTTTATCTCCTCCTTTGTAGACACAGTGGTCTATATAAAATGAAGTCCTTCCCCCTTTTTTCTCCGTCTAACTACTTGTTTCTATATAACCTTCAATCAATTTTAAAAACTAAATGCTACATGGTTGGAATGGATTTTGCTCTGCGTTTCCAATCAATTTAAATTTGTTTCCAATTATTCCCAAAAATAGAATGCATATCAACTTATTTCCAACTATTTTGAGCAAACAGAGCGAAAATTTCATATCAATTTGTTACCAATTAATTCCGAAAATGAAACAGTGAATTGTTTAAAAATAAAACAATGGATTATTTCTTAAAATCAGGATGGAGAACTCAAATTAATTCATTTCCAATTATTTCCAAAAAATAGAATAGTGGATTATTTCCAGTTATTTTCAAAATCAGAACGGTAAACTCCAATCAATTTACTTCGAATTATTTCCAAAAATAAAACTGTGGATTATTTCCAGTAATTATCAAAATCAATGTATTTTGAATTATTTCCAAAGATAGAACAATGAATTATTTCCAACTATTTTTAAAATTAAAACAGTAAACTCAAATCAATTTGTTTGCAGTTATTTAACAAAAAATAGAACAATTGATTATTTCTAGTTATTTTGAAAATAGAACAATTGATTATTTCTAGTTATTTTGAAAATCAATGTATTTCTAATTATTTCCAAAGACGTAACAGTGAATTATCTCAAATAAAAAAGGAAGAAACCAAACAACACCGTTAGAAATATGGATGAGTATATGAGAAGGATGGGTGAAGGGTAAAGGAGTGGTTTAATGAGTAGATATCATCTTTTGTCTGAAACCTTATCGGGTTGGGCTTTAACAACAAAGAACATCAATTTTTCTTTTCAATTTTTTTTTCTTTTTAAACTTTTTCTTTTCTTTTATACATAAAAATGAAATGAGACAAAAAAATTTTTAATAAAAATGATAAAGCCAAATATATATATATATATATATATATATATATATATATATATATATATATATATATATATATATATAAATATATATGTATATATATATGCGTGTATAATTTTGTATATATATATGTGTTATATATACAAATTAACTAAATTCTAATAAAAGAGACCTTTGTATGTAAAACATATCTGCAATACTAGACATACATATCTTAGATGGAATATTTAAAGGTGGTAAGGAAGGAATCAAGGCAATTACACCTCATGTAAACTCTTGCAAATTACACCTCATGCTAACCAAGTTTTCATGGAAGGAATAGTATACTCTTGCAAATTCTCAATTCTAATTAGAGCTTTTGAACTATATTTTACAGTTCAAGGAGGATTTTCACCATTATGGATTGGCTCATGAGTGAGATCACAAGGCTAATAAAGAGCACAATGAGTCTACAAGGAGGATCTATGTGGGGAGAGTGCTTGTCGTAGCTAATATGACCTTTTAGTGCTTCAAATTTGTTTGGATTTCTTTTTCCAGTTTATCTTCCTAGAGTTTTCAAGTTGTGTTACTCTACTCACAAAGACAATGGTTGATCAAAGACAAGGAGTTTTACTTTTGCTTCTTATGTTTATTATGTAATTTGATTTTCTATAGGAGTATAACGCCTTCAACCTTAATTTCCTACACTACACTATACTCTCTCTATATATACATAGCTCTATAATACTTTCAATGCTCATAATATTTGTTCTTTTCATCCTTACTCAATTACACTTTGATTTGTATTACCTTCACTTGGATTTGACAGAGAAATTGGGGTCTTCGTATTTTAAAGAGAGCAAAGCGGTGGCATCCAGTTCAAACTACAATTAATTTTTAATATTATTTTTTTACAATCTATATGTAACAGATATCTCTGTTTACATACGGATACAATAAATATTACCTACGAATTTTATTTTTTAAAAATTTTCCTACCTCAACATGTTAAATTTACTTATAGAATTTTACTCGGAACATGTACCGCCAAATTAATTTCGTATTACTTACAAATAAATTCGTATGTAAACATCATTTACATATTGCTACTAATCCATACATAAAATTAGTGAGTAACTCAAGATTTATCTACACATTTTAATTCATTAATAAATATTTACAAACAAACATGGAATTTATTGTTTTTATTATGTCTATGTTAATATTATTTGTTTTAAAATATAACTTAATTTAAATTATATTTTTAATATTTTTTATAATTACAATATTACTACATATTATTCATGATTGGAAACAAAAACTGACAACACACAATTAATTTCATATCCAAGATGCAAAATGATATTGTAATATCCGGTTTAGAAACGACTACTTGTCGCCTTAAGTTAACCACTCTGGGATTAGGGTCGGATACTTGTCGCCTGTGATCGGCCGGAAAGAAGCAATCAGCAACTCCATGACTACACGTAACCTCTGTCAAAATAGCCTGCAAAAGCTGACATAACGTAAGTTATAAGTTAAACACCAATCCTATAAATATGTGGGTAAACGAAGATAAAGGTAAGTAAGAGAATTATAACTATTATTACCCTAAGCTCCGATAACTGAATACTTACTTGAGCGTCGGAGTGCAATCGCAAGTACCCCGCCCATCGTAGTGACCGAGGTGAGCAACTCTAAGGCCGAAAGACGAGAAACCGAAGTAGGAACGAGAAGTGGTGATTGAAGCGGGACGACTACTGTTCGGGTGGTGTTAAGTCAACTCTGAAGGTTCCCCTAAACCTGTGTAAGAACAATTGGCGCCCACCGTGGGGCCCGAAGAGTTACGAAAAAACTTGAATGGTATCAACCCGCAGCCAATTGAATGAGCAAAGACCTGACAGAGTAATGACCGGAGCAGACCTAATGGCTCTGTTGTTATTATTACATAGAGAGATGGCTGAAATAAAGTAGAAGGGAGAAGAGGAGATGCGAGCAATAAGACAGAAAAATGAGGACGACATCCACTCGCTGAGGCAGCAGAACGAGCAGGATATGTGTAGTCTCAAGTAGGAGAATGAAGAGTTGAGGAGGAAACTGTTGGGCGAAAGGGCCGACAAGACTAAGGTGATCACGATATCAGGACGCTCAAAGGTAAGCACCCCCAATCCCGAGAAGGAAGATGAAGTGTCTTACCAGACGGGAGAAACCTCAAACCTTGACGAGAGGCGTCACTCATTCGTGGACGGTATCATAAATGTTGAACTACCAGCTAAGTGGAGAGGACTGACGATTGACCGATATGATGGGTCTACGGACCCCGATGAGCATATTGACGTATACACCACTGACATCGGATTGTTCACTACTAGTGAGGCCATAATGTGCCGAGTATTTCCCAATAGCCTCAAAGGGATGACATTAAGTTGGTTCACCAAGCTTCCCCCATACCCTATTGACTCTTTTAAAACCTTGGTAAACTTGTTCACTACACAGTTTACCACAAGCAGACCTCACCGCCTAACCTCGATTGCTCTCGTGAACATCCGGCAGGGAAAGGGGGAATCCCTCCAAGCATTCATGGATAGATTCAGTTAGGTAGCACTCCAAATCTGAAACCTCAATTCGGAGGTCGCCCTCCACCACATGGTCACAGCTCTTCGATCGGGACCCTTTGCTGACAGTCTTTACAATAAACCCGCCATGGACATGAACGAGATGAGGGTAAGGGCGTCTAAATTCATGCGCCTGGAGGAGCTAAGAGACTTTGGGGGGGCAGATGAAGACGGAGTCCCAAACCCTCTATTACCACTCCCAGCCGGACAAAACTCAAATTAGAGAGAAGTCTTTTTTTCCACTACCACTAGCGCGACCAAGGGAAGCTAGACTCCCAAAATTTGCAAACTATACGCCCTTTAACACTAGCCGGGGGCGAGTACTAGAGGAGGCTCTCAGCGCAGGTTTGATGCCCACCCCAAGAAAGGCTGCAACTTCCAGGAAAGCAGACACATCAAAACACTGCCGTTTCCACCAGAACTACGGGCATACCACAAAGAAATGTTTGGCATTAAAAGATAAAATAGAAGAATTAATTCAGGCTGGTCACTTGAGGCAATTTGTGCGATAACCAGTCTAGGACAGCAAGAAGACAGAGATCCCCTGAACGAAGAGAGCCACGAGGGAAGCCGAAGAGAAGGACCGAGGAAAGGGCGAAAACACCTTGTCCAACATCATCACAACTACCAGGCCCGAGCACGTGCGTCAGAGGAGTTATCAACATAATAGCAAGAGGATTTGCCGACGGAGGATCGTCAGCCTCAGCTAGGAAAAAATAATTAAGGGCAATACAGTCAACGAATGCAGTGTCCATGCCTATTCGACGAAGAATGCCACCGATCACATTCACCAATGCAGATTTTAAGGGAATCAACCCGTTCCAAGATGATCCAATGGTAATAACTGTTGAGATCGAGAACTTCTCGGTTATCAAGACCTTGGTGGATCAAGGAAGCTCAGTTGACATGCTATATTGGAGCACCTTCAAGAAATTGTGCCTTTCGGACAATAAGATACAGCCATACGAGGACCAGATCGTGGGGTTCTGAGGTGAACGAGTTGACACCAAGGGTTACATTGATTTATATACTAGGTTCGGAGAGGAAGGGGCGTTCAATTCGAAAACTATTAAAATACGATATCTGTTGGTAGACGCCGATACATCGTATAATGTGCTCTTAGGAAGGTCATCATTGAACCTGCTGGGGACGATAGTGTCAACACCCCATCTGGCCATGAAGTTTCCTTCTCCGGAAGACGACATCATCACGGTCCACGTGAACCAGAAAACAGCCCGGCAATGCTACGCAGCAAGTCTTAGGATTGAGCCTCGAAGTCAAGTCTCGAGGGCAGAAGGAAGAGTTTCTAAAAGGAGCCATGTGGTAGCCGTCACAGAATTAGATCCTAG
>Ga0099825_1006357_pt1 | contig 14816 bp, 6 predicted proteins | sample SiratroredBW_FD_76838 | JGI IMG/M metagenome (GOLD analysis project Ga0099825, IMG submission 76838) | Root nodule microbial communities of legume samples collected from California, USA - Siratro red BW | ecosystem: Host-associated > Plants > Roots > Nodule | place: USA: California | collected... | reverse complement strand
TAGGTTTGGCATTTTATAAAATTTAAATAATTAACATAATTTTCTTGATTTAAGATTATTTTGTCAGATAATGAAACTAATCACATCATATTATTAGTTGATGAAAACAGTTGCTATCATATACTCAATTTTGTTAGATTATTTTTGTCATGAAAGAAAAAGGAGAAGACTGAATACAAAAATGATTACAGCTTAATATTCTTTTGATTGACAAGCTTTTCCTCTTCAGACCCAATAAATTAAATTAAATTCTCACACCATTGAAAAGAAAAAGAAATAAATGGGACTAAAATAGAACCTAAAACAATCAGCAGCGAAAAAAAAAATAATTGTGATTTATTCTGAAATTTATAATTTATATTTTGGTAAAAGAATATTACATAATATTTTTTAGAAAACAATGTGTAAAATAATTTCTAAAAAAATTAATTTTATGACAAATATAGTGATAGAATCTTTATTTTAAAAAATATATTTTCATCTCCTCAAAATATTATTTTGAGAAATTTAGTTAAAAATCATTATTAAAAAAATAAGATTTCTTATAAATATTTAAATATGAGAAATATAAGTTTTCAATTATATATATATATATATATATATATATTAATTAGATTATATTATTTTAATCAAATCTAATTAAGCCGTAAAATGTCGGGAATTAGGTTTTGAAATATGAAATATTTATTGAAGGTTGGTTTGGAAAAATGAAAGGAGGTTTAGTTTTTAATAAGGGAAAATGAGGTAAAAGATAATAACCATTTGTTTGAATTGGAGAATGGATTTGATGGAATGAATTTGAATATGTTTGAAGTGTGTTTAAAGTTGAATTATTTGGATGAAGATAAAAATGGTAAGTTTTGAATAGAAAGTTTCTAAATAATATGATAATGAGTGGTAGATATTTTAATATCATTTTATTATTACAATCATCATTTATGATTTTATTATTATTTTATAATTTTATTTTAATTATTATTATTTTAAGATTTTATTATTATTTTAATTTTTAACAATAATATTATTAGTATTTTTAATTTTTTAAATAGCATTATTTTTATTCTCATCTTTCTTCCTGTATCATCTTCTCTTTCCATGACTTTCCCTCGTTCCAATATTCCATTACATCATTTTCCATCTCTTTAATGACTTCTTTTAGCTTTTAGTCGATTCGCACGTCACCTAACCTTCCACCCATTTCTGATGCTTATTTAATATCATCTCTAAATACAATATTTGATAAAATGAATTTAAGTTTATTTAAAATAATATATAAAAAGTTTAGCGGTTTAGATTAAAAAAAATGATAAAATTTAATTATAAAATATTATTATAAATATTTTAATTTTTTTTTAATATATAAATTTGTAAAATTAAAAAAAAAATTAAAATTAAATTATTATTATTTATGATTTTATTGTTATTTATAGTTTTATTTTAATTATTTTTATTTTAAGATTTTATTATTATTTTAATTTTTAACATTAATATTGTTAGTATTTTTAATTTTTTTAAAATAACATTAATTTTGTGGTAGTCTTTTTCTTTAACGTATCATCTTCTCTTTCAAGTACTTTCCCTCGTCCCAATATTCCACTACATCATTTTCGGCTTCCTTCGTCTTATCTTCTTCCTCTAATTCTTACAATGCCATTTTTTCACTGCCTCCTCTAATTTCCCCGTCACCCTCACCTTCTAGCCCACTTCTGATGCCTACTTGGCTTCATCACCAAATGCAAGATTTTCCACGCCTTCTACCTTGCCACGCCTGGGCTCTCTAGCCTCGATGCAAAGTTTTCTTGTTCACTCCTTCACGCCCTAACACCAAAACAACACATCGTTACCAAAATGGGAAAAGACAGTTTTAATCGATTATACAACAAGCGGAAATCCAATACGTGACCAAAAAAACGCTCATAATCGATTATTTTCCATGAGTAATTGATTATGTAATAAAAATCTTAGATAACATGGTAACCGTAAAACACATCCTGTGACCAGTGAAAGCAAGATCAAATTTGTAATTGGATTAGTGCCTGTGTGGCTTTCAACTGAAATCTTCTCGCTAGAGCGAGAAGGTCAGACCACCTTCTCTTACAAATCCACTCTTTCATTTCTTCACTTCACAAATTGCTGGAAACGAATAGCGACACCTCCGACATCCTCCTAAACAACACAAACCCTAAACACAAACACACTTTAAGTATTCAGAATATATGGTTAAGATATTGCAAGATCGTGTTAGTAAATGCACTTTGACTTTTATATTAAAAAGGAGTAAACAAACTAATTAATATACAAAAATATTTACAGACATATTTATTTTCAAATTTAGATTAACTTATTATGATATTTTATATGTGGTTTATATGTGATGTTTGATATAAAATACCTTTAACTGGCTTCCCTCTACCGAATCTTAAATCTGGTTTGCAAATTTTATATTTTGTGTTTTTTTCATAATAGATTATGGTGGCGACTTCAATCTCAAATTAAAATATTTTTAATATTTTTAAAAAATAATTTTTTATCGTCTCGTTGTGATCTCGGTTGAGACAAGATGGTAGGAAGTCGGTTTAGATTTTAGAAAGTTAGATTTTGGGAGATGACTATGAATTCAGATTTTAGGAGATGATCTTAATAATTCCATTTTGGATGTTCCAGAAAGTCGTGTTCTATCTTATCCCAATTTCTTTTAATTAATTGAAGTCAAAACAAAGGTGTAATCAAGGTGTGAGAAAAATTAAATCTGAAAAGCTTTTGAAAGAGCAAGAGTAAGATTCTTAAACCAATTAAGGAGTTTTTCAATCAATTAATCATTCTAGGAAACATATATGTAATTTGTAAATATGGGTAATCATATTAATAATTAAAGTTTAACTTAAATGAAGAGACAAACACAAGAAACATAAAAATCTATCAGCATTAAATGCAATAGATAAGAATAAACTAAGAAAATTATCCAAAAGAACATGAGAGTCCACACCTATGTTACTTTTGACCTCATGATTAAATAAACTAAAAATCAAATCATACTTAGAATCTAAATAAAAACTTCAAACTGAACTAAAAGTAATGATTATCAAATTTCTTATAAATAAAGAGATACTCAATGCATAAATCACATGAGAAAGTGAAACAAAAAGAAAAACATAAAGGAGATTGAAATTCTTGATTTCTAAATAGATAAGGGAAATGAGACATAATATTTAATTGATTTATAATTCTATTTTCCATGGAGGTCTCCTTAACCTCACATTCTTTAATTGCAGAACACTTATTTCACTAAAATTTTTACTAGTTTACTATATAGAGTTCATTGCAAATTCATTATTTTACTTTTCAAAAATTATGTTGCGTTGGTTTCACTATATTCCCTATTCTTATTACATTAGTTTTACGGTATTGAATTTTATTTTGTATGTCCTCTTATCATGATGTACATAGTGATTTGGAGAACATGTTAGATGAAGGTTTAATCCTCGGGGATTTAAATGAGTGGATGTTAATAAAGATGTAATAATCTTGAATTATTGGAATGAATGTGGAGATGTTCATTTACCCTGACTAGTCATTGTAGTGTTTTCTCCAAATCTTTCTTAAATATGAAAATTTTATTTATAGTTTATATATGAACTTAATTTCATAACTTATGTTTCATTTTTTCCCTTCTTTTCTTTTATTTGTTGAATATGAACCAAATCAAATTTTAAATCAAAAATATGTGGATGCTCCTAATTTTCCCAATTCCTTTACTGTTGATATCTTGGCATATTTATCGGGTAATGACTGAAGCACTAATGAGGTTGAAATTTCTATGTCTTTTAGAGTAATTACATATTCCACCTTGACCTTTGCCCAAACTCAAGATATTTCATTGGTTTTGGATGGACTCGTAGTTGTAACTTTCTTCTTGTCTTCGACAGTATACAATAATCCCCTGATCAATTTATACCCGCTAACAATATAATGTAAAATAATGTTAGATAAGCATAATATATAATTAATATAAAAAAGAATTTTGTATAATAGGAAGAATATACGTGAAACAATCATGTAAAACATGTATGTATTGATGAGAATATTACAATCCTAGAAACTATTAAGTTTATACTATGCAAAGCTACTCTACATTAAGGGTTCATTTATATATCTATTATATAATATATATATATATATATATATATATAAATATAATTATTCTTTTATTTATTCATTTCGAATTCCAGAATAAATTAACAATCTAAAAAGGATTCAATATGATTGTGATTGATTTTGATGCAAGAGTACGGATCAATTATAAGACATTTAGTATATTTTTTAAATTGAAACAATAGTAAATAATTCCAAATTAAATCTCTTTGGCACTCACTCTTTGAATAATTGATTGTTAAAATTTTAGACAATATATATATATATATATATATTATTATTATTATTATTATTATGATGATGATGAGATAATAATAATAATAAAAAGATCATTTAAGGATGTCACATAATATCTTTAGGAAAGAAGATACTTGTGTCCAAGTTGTTAGAATGTGCATTGTCTGAGGATTTGAGTCGTATGTGTCCTAATGAACTCATAATGGAGAGAAGGTATCCTGACTCTATTAGTATATTGGAATCACATAAATGAAGATTATCAGATGGTGACAGTCAAAGGAAGTTCATATGACTATGCCACAGTATGAAAAAGAACTTATTGTCACAGTCCATTTGGATTAACCTGTCATATGAGGGTTGACGAGAGATTGATAGACCCTTTGTGTTGTGACTATGCAGGCTCACAAAGTGGGAGGTAGTATGACAGGTATAGATCTCTAGTATAATTCAATGTACAGTAGAATTGAGTTTGTTTGATGTTACGAATAAGATTATTAGATGAGTTATATGATAATTGATGTGAATGGACTGATATGTATTAAATATTTTATATATATGTAATCAATTTAGATTATATGAGAACCTTTTAATTACTAGCTTACCCTTTCTTACTTGTGTTGGTGTATTCTTTTTTATATATGTGTTGACCTGGTTGTGTTATACACGAGAACAGATAATATTGTAGATAAATCAATCGAGAATGTTCTTAATTTAATCTGTTGTAGATTTTTCTTTTGAAAATAACTCTTCATTATGTTTGTATATGTAAATATATTTTGTTTTAAAAATCTTATAAAGAGAGATGTAAATTTGATTTGAGTATATTATTGTTAATTTAGAATGTTACACGATGTATTCGTAAATTTGATTTGAATATATTATTGTTAACTTAGAATGTTACACGATGTACTTGTGATACCATTTGAGAGTAAAAGTGTTAAGGAAAAAAAAAAAAAAAAGGAGAAAGCAGGGAAGAAAACACACAGAGAAGAGAAAAACATAAAATAACTATTATTTTGTAATGTAAGGGATACAAGTATATTTATAAAGCAAATAAAGCAAATAAATACATTTATGTCATAATTCATATATATATATATATATATATATTCTTTAGTGTCAGCATTACTATAAGACAATTTAAAAAAAATTAAAGAAAAATAATTTGATTGCAACTCAATTTTTTTTAAGTAACCTTTTTCTCCATGAGAAATGAATCTAAGGATATATTTAGGTTACTTTTTATAAAAATTGGAATTAAATTTCTGTCTGAATGCTTAAGCGTTCTCGTCACACTAATGGATCATGTTTTCTCAAGATTGAACTTAATGTTAATTATAAGTTAATAAACTTATAATATTCTCAGAAAAAAAAAGTTACAATTATGACCTGGCCGTGACATTTTTATATTGTAAGATTTTTTTAATGATAAAACATCACCATATAAATATCATTAAATAAGCATATCTTTATAGGTTTATGACTGCACTTTCGTTTTCATAAGTAGTAGCATCATTTCATCATTAATTTAAGATTATTATACCCGTACATGGCATAATGTATAAAGATACTAAATTTTGGTAAATATATGTAAATATATTGCTAGCTTATTTTTTTTTCAAATAATATAAACGAGTTAAAAAAATTAATAAGGAAATTAATTAAAACTTATGTCACTAATTAAATAAAAATTTATCTAAAATTGTTAATAAATTTAAACATGAGCATGTAAAATAATACAGAAATAATATATTAACAACTCTATTTAAACGTATTACTAAATCACAATTTCATTTAACTCATTAATAGTTATTTAGATAAATACATTATTATAATATAGTTGGTAAATGGTAATATTCACGATATTGTTTTTTAAAGAAGTATTAAGGCAGAGCTTTAATAAAAAATTATAATATAAATTATCTATTTTGTATTATCGTTTTATTCCTTTAGCTGCAAAATTACTTATAAAAAGTTTAATGATTTTATTTTAATTTTGGTTTTTTGTAAAGACTAAAGGAAACACAAACCCACTTTTTCTATAATATTTTAAATAAGCAAAAAATAAGATCTCTTAAATGTTATATGACGACGAATATATCCTGACCTAATAAAATATTAATATAAAACTTCATTCATAGTGAAGACTAAAAATTTCCAATCTCGTTTAACACATATATGTCTTCACTTTTAATTGGGGATTTTCACAATATTTTGATAATTAAATCAAAACATCTTTTATATTAGATGCTTGAAATTTTATTATCTTAATATTTAAACTTTTTTTTCTCATCCGGTTTGAGATACTGATTTAGTAAAAAAAATTTATATTCATTATTTTTACAAAAGATTTCATTATTTGGTTGATAATGTAATAAAAAATTAAATATGCTGTGAAACTCTAAAAAGATAAAAGAGACTACCACACGAATTAGTCATATCATATAAAACTGAATTCGAAGACGATTTACCTATAAAATGTTTTAAAATTTATTAATTTTTTCCTCTTTTTAATTTGTATCTTCCATTTTGGACCCATTATCATAACTTTATCTCTCATTTCATCATTATCAAATTCATAATTTCTTACAAATAATAAGTTCATTAAAATAATAGTGATTACTTAATTACGATAGTAGTAATACTACCACCTAAAATTAGTAATTGACAATACCAATAAGAATATTTAATATTTATTAACTTTGTTTCATGACATGACAAACTACCAATCATATTTAATTTTTTATTATAATAACAAACGTGTCATCATAAAGATGTTAAATTCAATTATGCTAAAATTTTCTCATTAAGTATTATTATCGTATTCACTTAATAATTTTCTCTTGGGTTGGTTTAACACCAGTAAAGTAGACACAGAAAATGTACCATTTTACTAAGATTACAGCAATTACAACATCAATGATTGAGGGCACCCAGCGGCCTTTTCTTATTTTGCTTGCTTTGTAACTTGGAAACCTTATATTCTCGTACAATAACCATTTAACTAATAAGTGCGTGGTTTATATATGAATGGTTTTATGCTTGACGAAACAAATCTATATTCCAGGGTGATCTTTCAGATCAGAAACAGCGTTCTGACAAGTGGGGTTGCAAGGATAGTTGCAATCTACTTGATGGAAAGGATTTCGACCATAAAACCAGTCCCCTACAGCCTTCGCAATTGTCTGCACAATGTCACGCATAAATAGTTAGCTTTTCAACTGCATACAAAACCAAGTAATGATGCTTATATTCTACAAATGGCAGAAAACAATGCAGCATCTTACTGTATTGGCAAGATGTGGTGCGTCACTTTTAAACCATGTCTCCTGTGATTCTGTTTGGCAGTGGCCATAGCAAGAGTCTATAAACATTCCTTTGGATGGAGAGTCTCCAACCACACTTACTGCCTTCTCGAATTCCTTCTTGAAGCCTGAAAATCACAAAACTTTACTTTCCCTCACGTGGCAAAATAATGTAACCCGGAATTACCATTTCGATTATTTTTGGTTTTTTTTTCATTTCAATGTTTTTCACTCTTAGTTAGGGATTGTGAACAAAGTACATTCATCAAGTGGGGACATAGGCATGCCAAATTTTAGACTGCTTTCAAGGATTGATTAGAGCACAGTGAAATTCTTTTATATGTCACATTTTTTACTATACACAAGTTATTAAGAAGAGAAACTGTTCACCTTGCACTATACTTAGTTGATCAGGTGAGCATTTGCTCAAATCAAGCTTGCAGCTATGCCAATTGTCACTGGGATCAGCGGCACCAGGTGCCAAGATGTTCCGAATCTGAATGAAGCAATATCTTGAGGATCAGAAAAGAATACCAGAAGGGTATCTCCACTTATCAAGAGCAATAAGAGGTTAAAAAATCAAATGAGAACATCTTTGACACGAATTAGTAAGCTTATTTTCAGTTGGCAAATATGACTATATATACTTACATTTCGGTGTTCTCTTTTGGAAACAAAAGATTCATAGTGAAATCGGGAAATACTAAAATGAAGAGATTATTCTGAGTTATTTTAGCTCAATTTCTGGACTAAACGAGTTAATTAATCTTGAAGGAATTTCACCCTTGGTTAAATAAGCAACTATAAAATCCTGCACTTAGAATTATGGGTTCATATCTAAGGTCTATTATCAAGTTCTGAAAAAATCCTTAAATGAGAAATTTGGGAAAAGCTAATCCTATAAAAGGCACCAAAATTGCGTACTGTGATCATTTCTTTACCATCTTGTTATATATCCGTCAATTTTTGAAAGAGTATGGACAATATATTCTAAAGGAACACCATCTGAAAACAAACCGGAACTTTTTGAGCGTGAGAGTAATCTAACCTGCCATGAGTCATAGGCTGAATTTACTATGAAGATTGGGGTACTGATGTGTGATACCACATATTGTGGGAAAAAGCACTACAGGACATTCAGAAGCATTAGTAACACCAAAGAAGTTGCCAACCCGAAAGGAAAAATTACATGTGACAAACTTACCTGTCCTGGGCTGAGTTTGGAAGTGCAAGATGCGGGCAAATTCTTTGCTGAGCCCTACAATAATAAATAAAAACCATTCAGTCTCTGCTTAAGAAAACTTTAGCCATTAGAAAGTAATCATTCAAATGAAAAGTGGGAAAACTTTAGTGCTGTGCAGTCTTGATGTTAAACACTGCATATGTAAGTTCTTTCCTAAGGGGAATATAATCAAAAGAGAAAAGAGATGTACATGTGTCGACACAACTTTACTGTAATAATCTTCAATGAAATGTGCTCCTGAGATATCCTTTCTGTTGTACAACAATACATGAAATCATTCAAGGATCTAAGGAACTATAAAAAGTAAGGAAAAAGCAAGTGAAAGCCAATTAGAGGATCATACACATTGATAAAATAACCAGCATCTGGAACACATTTTACATTAGCTTCAGAAGGCAACAGAGCTTTAAAATTGTCACAGTGTAATATAGTAGTTAATCCTCCAGCTGAACAACCGGAGAGAATAGCCTGCAGGTTCAAGTTTCAATTAGTCAAAGAAATAACCATTCGGGAGGAAGAAAAAAAGTGCCAAATCATCAACGTCTCATACATTTTCTGCCTTCTTCATGCCTTTTGCTAATAAATCTTCCATTACAGCTGAAAAAATCCTTGCTCCTCTAAAGTACAAGTTGTTTGTCTGATATGTAGATCAAATTATAAAAATCTCATCAGAACGAAAATTGGAAAAAATAAAGTTTACCAACCATCGCTAGTAGTTTCCCCAGAATTTAATTTCAAATTCCTTTGAACTCTACAAAACTTACAGGATCAACTTCTTCCACATCACCAGTAAACGATGACCCATCGCAGTACCTAATCTTCACTCTATTCCAATTGTAGAAATCTGAAAGTTGTAACATTCGTGAGAAAGCTGAGCAAAATAATTAGTTCATAACTATTATGAAGAAGCAAAATACACAAACTAGTGGAGAATACCTGGATTATACTGTCGGTCGTTGCTTAAAATTCCAGAAAAGTAAAGATCCTCAACCATTTGCTTGGATGAGCCTAAGCGAGTGTCCTTACGCCCAAGGCAATCGTCGGCATCTTTGCACCATCCTCCTCCCTAAAAGAATTTGTGGTGATGAACATCATTATCATGAAAAGAAAATTTCTTTGGTTTGTCTAAAAAAAAAAAAAAAAAACAATTGACAAATATGGCATTTAAGATTTACACACAGATGAAATATTTGTGCATTACTCGTACACATAATACATATAAGAAGTATAGAAAACAACTAAGGAGTTTTCCATGAGTTAGTAAAAGACAAATAGTGAAAGGTAGATACCTCCATGTGAACAATCCAGTTGTTAATCCCTTCTCCATCTCCCTTATCGAAGTGGTAAGCTGGGGGACTTCCATCCAAACACACTGCATCACATGTTAATCTTCAATTCTCAACTATTATATAAATATTGCTTACAGTAGTAACACTGGAGTATTACAGTTCCATAAGATCATAACTAAAATTCCTCACCAGCTCCTTTCAACAGTGCATTCTCGACCAAAGTCAATGGAACCAAAGATCCTTCTGCCTTAAGCAATAGCAGTACACAAGCTAGAAGATTTAACCATTGGATGATTCTTACACTCTCCATTCAGCAAAATCCAAACAAAAGATAACAGTAAACCTGTGCATAGAAAACAAGGATCACAGAGATGCCTTACGTAAAGGAATCAATATGGTACATAAGTATTTCACATAAAGCCAAAAAATTTTGCTGCACAAAAAGAAAAGAAGAACATCACTGAAATATCCTGGCAGAAGATAGTGACCATATATATATATATATTTCACTAACTACTGTGGAGAAACTTTAAAAGAGGGCAACGAATTTCCATTTCAAAACTTGTATTGACCGTTATGCAGACACAAAAGAAAGAAAAATATGCAACAAAAGGAGGAAGGAAACAGAGATCATAGAATGAAAATTATGGACAAAAAAGGTAAAGCATTTCAGATAAAGGGCTTGTTTTCTTGTTGGAAAAGGTAGATGAAATATTTCAAGTCCTTTCCATAAAAATAGAATTAAGAACTCTTTGGTCTGTTTGGTGCCAGAAAATGTTGTTGCAAGTTAAATAACTAGTTATGAACTTATGAATATATGATCATAACATCACAAAACCAAGCATCATCAACCTGCATGCATTAATTATAGCCCAGAAACAAAACACTGGTCCCATTTCAACACTAGATATATTAACAACTACGTGCTATAGAGCTAAATTCAATAACTTAATGCATTCCCCCAGCCCAAAAATAAAAAACTGAACCTTCTTCCAACCCCACAAAAAGTAATGATGAGAAGAGAGAAAGGAAAGAGAGAGAGAGTGAAGGACTGAACGTGGACCTGAAAAGGAGGAAGGGGTGGTGTGGTTTGAAGAGAGTGAGTGAAACTGAGTTGAGGGTGGTGGCTTATAAAATGGTGGAGGGGGACACATAATTAGTGAGTTGCTGAGATCAGTAATGGTTAATGAGATTTGGGAAAGATCCATTTTTGGAAGGTTGAGTGGAAAATTGGTATGAGAGGGTGTGGAGGGAGAGTATGGTTTTGGATTTTCGTTTTCTGGGGGTACTGTATATGATTTGTGACTCTCAACTCTCTAGTGGTGGAAAGGGACACAGAAACCATACATTGTTTGTCAACTATTACCGGTTATGAACCTAAGAGCCAACATTCGTATCGTACCCACGATAAATTATCATGCGCACGTGCTTCTCAACCTTCATTCATGTAGAATAAATTGACATTATCTTCCTAATTGAGTGATTACATTCCTAATTATTAGATTTTTGTTAATTATTTCTTATTTTGATTTGATGAATTAACATAGTTTCACTGTAAATGTTTCATTACGTAATGGTGTTAACTTCATTATAAAAAGATTAATCATATTAGATGATTATATTTTTTTATTTATTAATGTTTCCTTTTAGATAACAGTATTAATCTCATCATCGTTATCACGTCTTCTTTGACTAGGACAATTAGTGGTATGGTCAGTATCCACAGGCACAGAGAAACAATTAAAAAAAGTGTATAAAAATTGAATTTAATAACTACAAGTATTAATATTAATATTAAGATTATCTACCAAATTTTTTGTTACTGTTAGGTTAAATACAATAAAATATTTTTATGTTTATATTTACTCGAAAAAATATTAACGTGTAAATTTCATGAAATTTTATGTTATTAATAATTTTATATAAAAATAAATTTTATCAATTCAATTATGAAATTATAATTGTATATTATCATAGCTATTTATGTGACTTTATTAAAACTTATCAATAATAAAAAACATATCACATTAATTTTGACTTGTATAAATGAAACATTAAATGATTTTAAATTCTTATAAAATTTTGTCTATATAACTTATGTAAAATTATATTTTCAATCTAAATTTTGAAAAATGTAATCCAATAAAAAGATATGAAAACTATAATATTTAGTAAAACATATATATATATATATATATATATATATATATTAGTTTTAAAAATATTTAGAAAATTGTTAAATATATATATTTATATTAAATTGAGAAGATAATTAATTGTTTTCATTTAAGTATTGAAATTTATTATTATATTTTGTTTCTTCAAATAAAAATAAAACTAAATAATAAATGTAAATTTATAATTGCTTATATTTAAGTATTTATTCTTATCATTGTGAATAATATTGTTAGCAAATGAATTATTTGATCTTATATATTATGATTTAGTTATACTTTTCATACTAAAATATAAATATCCCAACCGTAAGATTAGATATTTTAGATGAATTAATATGAATTTGAAAATGATAATATAATAGTTCCAACAAATATAATTAAGATAAACTTTTTAATATAATTTTAATAACATGTTACTAAATATATACCTAAATAAATTTATAATAACATCACTTATTATTATTATAATTTAGTGATAATCTCAAACATATATATTTATAACTTTTTATAACTATGATTTTACATTTAGTAACTTTTACTATATTTTATGTATGGAAGACATTATAGTGTCAACTATATGGTATTGTTAAAATTTTAAATTAGTTAAAGAAATCATAATGAATTGTTAATTTAATCTTAGAGGAATTACACTTATAAAAAATAGCATTTTACATATAAACTAAACTAAATAAATAAATGGTCCTTGTAGTATGATTGAAATTATTCATGTATTTCTTCATAAATCATTCTATCTAAATAGAAAATATTCATTCGAATCATATCTTTTCTTACTCTTCCAAAAATACATTATTCAAACAAAAAGAAGGTGAGAGAGGAACAACGATGGAAGTGTACATTGGAAAACTAAATTAGCACAAAACAAATGTACACTTTGTTTTATTTTGAAACACATCGAAGTCAGTGCCTAGCAGCCCCGTGATCTCACATCGAAGTCAAAAAAAAGTCTGTTTATACAGTAATTAATTCATTAATCACTATAAGAACACATGTATGAATATAATAAAATATTGCCTTATGTTTATACCGTAATTAATATAAATAAAAAAGTTAGGTAAAACTCGAAAAAAAAATATTAACTCTACACAATCCATATAATTAAGAAATTAAAAATATTAATAAACTAAAATTAAAAATAATAATTAAATAGTATATATATTAATTATTATTGAAGTATAAAAATAATTATTACAATTAAAAATAATCATAATCTTATCAATATTAATAATAAAATTATAAAAATAATACTATTTAAATAATAATAATAATAATAAATTTATAAAATACTAATAATATTAATGTTAAAAATTAAAAGTAATAATAAAACCTCAAAATAATAATTAAAATAAACTTATAAAATAATAATATATAAAAATAATAATAAAATCATAAATAATAGTTACAATAACAATAAAATTAAAAATAATAATAATCAAAATAAAATTATGAAATAATAAAAATAATAAATTAAAAATAATAATAACAATCAAAATAAATTTATAAAATAATTATTTTATTTTATTTTAGAAATTGTTTTATATATTTTTGGATGTATTAATCGTGTTAGATAATTTATAAGTTTTTTTCAGTTGAGTTCACGTATCCTATAAGAATATCAAACAATTCATATATTTTTAGATTTGTTGAATAATTCATTTTCAACAATTTTTCGTGTGTCTGTAATATCAGATAATTTATATTTTTTTTCGAGCGAGTTTAAGGACCATAGCGAAAAGAATGTTTTAATCACAAACGAGTTCTATCTACAAATAATTAATTATATTTTATTTTATATTAATTTTATTTATAAAGATAAAATTATAATCTTATCATTTTATCAATTAAAATAAATATTTTATCAATCAAATTCATCATATCATTTACATATTTTTTTTTTCTCCATTTCTCACCGTATTTCTCTCAATTTAAAGAATCTCACTTTTCACTTATTATCCTATCAAATCTATCATTTCTCACTCATTCAAATTCATCTTATAAGAGAAACAACTAATGAAAATTTAATCATTAATAAAAAAACTTAAAATATTTATAATTCTCTAACACTTAATACAAATATTTTAAAATTATTTTTATTATTTAATTAAAAACTTTATTCAAAATTAAAATTCAAGTATTCTTTCTCCTAAGTTTAGAGCATATGTTTTCAGTATTTCTTCTTAACCGTTTATAGTTATAGTTTGAAATTATTTTTATTGTTTAACTGAAAATTCAATTGGAAATAAAGTTTTTAGTTATAATTAATTATTTAAAAGTTATATATTTAAAATTTCAATTATAAGTAATTATATAAGCATCATCTTAATGCTTTGTTGAATTTAAGATTAACTTTCTTTTCAAATATTAAAATAGAAAACGTGTAATAATTATAGAATTA
>Ga0099825_1006354_pt1 | contig 14818 bp, 6 predicted proteins | sample SiratroredBW_FD_76838 | JGI IMG/M metagenome (GOLD analysis project Ga0099825, IMG submission 76838) | Root nodule microbial communities of legume samples collected from California, USA - Siratro red BW | ecosystem: Host-associated > Plants > Roots > Nodule | place: USA: California | collected... | reverse complement strand
ATATAATGAAATAAAAAAAAATAAAATATAATTATATTATTATTTGTTTTTTATGTATTTTTTTTTTTTGTTTTGTAATTGAGAAGGTAATAAAAAAAAAAAAAAAAAAAATAAAAAAGAAAAAAAAATAAAAAAAGAAAAAAAAAAAAAAAGACACAAGAAGAAGAAATTTTAAGAAGAAGAAATATTGTTGTTTTTTTATGAAGGAAGGATGGAAATTCGAAATAACAGTCGTATTCATACCATGCACATATTCACGTCAAACTCTTCACAAGTGCGTCCATTACACTAAGTTCTATTTTAGCAGTTGTTTTTTAATCTTATATTTTTAAGCGCTTTCTTCAAAACAATTGAAAACATCACAATAGTTAATTAAATTTTAAGAGATTGCACAATGCAACAAGACCAGCAGAAACACTAATAGTATTATTTTTAGCCCCATGGAAAGAGAGTCCACGAAGAACATTGGAAAAGTAGTTAAAGAGGAATGTGCTAACCAAATGATGTTTAGTGATTAATGCGGTTGACCTCTTCTAAGAAAATAAGGCTTCTGTTGTTGTAATACACTATAACTCATTTTTAAATTAGATTCTTTTATATTTAGAGTAATGATGCATTCGCACTCAAAATTATATTTTTTTTAATCGAAAAAAATGGTTGTCATATTTTCTTTTCACTGGCAATCTATCACTATACATTAAAATATTGCCTCTCATTTTTTATTTTTTTTTGTCGAGATATAGTTTTCTTATATCAATGACAAAGCATTAGTAGAGTAACGCAAAGCAGGATCTCATGGTAGATCTGAATCTTCATTTTGTTCTCTTATCGTCGAAAAGTACAAGTACTTCTGTTAACATTTTTTTTATTAAGTCACGGTCTTAGACCAAATTTTTTTATACCAAAAACCAATATTCAAAATATGCATATTTCTGTGTTTCTGTCATATTTATCGTGTGTTATATGTGTGTTTTAAATCATTAACAGTTGATGATATTTGTGTAGTCACCAAATCACTGTTTGTTTTGTCTGTATGTAAGACTGTTCCTTAGACCACCTAGTCACTGTACCTAGAAATAGTGTCTTTATATGAATGGAGCATGTTGTGCCAAAGTGGTAGTTATAATAATACTCGGCGACTTGTCTTAGTTTTAGATCAACTTCAGACATATTTTATGCACCCTTGCTTAGCAAGGAAAGCAGATTAAAACAAAACTATGATACGATGTAATAAAGGTGACTTGAGGAAAAACGTTTGGTTATAGGGTCACTCCCTCTCTTTAGAAAGGAGAAAATGAGAAAAGAGTAAACAATGGTTCAGAGTTCATAGTTTTTAGGTGTGAATGGTTCTGTTGGAATAATTCTGAGATTAAATGATGGTGGAGTCCACCATCCATGCGAGTCCTGAAACAGTATCTTAGTGCACAGTAACACTTTAGCTTGTGCTATATATATAGGTGTGTGCTCCTCTCACTCCACAACGGGAAGCAAAGTTAAAAGGAGCTTCTTAACTTCTCTCACACCTCAATTGTCACTACTATCACCACCATCAAAACATTACAAACCTCTCACTTTCTTTAGCCATGACAGAAAACTGCATAGCACTCAAACCAGACCAGAGCAACCGTCACCCTCAGGAAGGACCCCCCAAGATCACTGAGACTGTCCTTCCCATACAAAGAAACGACCAATCTTTTCTAAAACTCGCTGTGTACCCCATAACCTTGAAGGTCATTCCCTTATCATTATTTTGTAGTATATACCATTACATTGATTCTACACCACACCACCATATATTTCATTCATGTGGGGCATTAGTATTTAACTTCTTTTTGGGGTTTGTTCTGTTTCCATTTGCAGTTTGAGGAATTGGTGTACAAAGTTAAAGTGGAGCAGAAGGGTCTGTGTTGGGGGAGCACAGGGAGTTCTAGAGAGAAGGCCATACTGAAAGGAGTCACAGGTATGGTTTGTCCAGGAGAAATAATGGCTATGTTGGGGCCATCTGGCAGTGGCAAAACCACACTTCTCACAGCCCTTGGAGGAAGACTTAGTGGGAAACTATCGGGAAAGGTCACATATAACAACCAGCCTTTTTCAGGAGCCATGAAAAGAAGAACGGGTTTTGTGGCCCAGGATGATGTGTTATACCCCCATCTCACTGTGACTGAAACTTTGCTCTTCACTGCACTTCTGAGGCTCCCCAACAGCTTGACCAAGGAAGAAAAAGTTCAACATGTAGAGCATGTTATCAGTGAGCTAGGACTGAGCAAGTGCAGGGGTAGCATGATCGGAGGCCCGTTATTCCGAGGGATATCAGGAGGGGAGAGAAAAAGGGTGAGCATAGGCCAGGAAATGCTCATCAATCCAAGCCTGTTGCTGCTGGATGAACCCACTTCTGGCTTGGACTCTACAACAGCACAAAGGATCATAACCACAATCAAACGGTTGGCTAGTGGGGGGAGAACTGTTATCACCACCATTCATCAACCCTCTAGCCGCCTCTATCACATGTTTGATAAAGTGGTCTTGCTCTCTGAAGGCTGCCCCATCTATTATGGCCCCGCTTCAACGGCAATGGGCTACTTTTCTTCTGTTGGTTTTTCCACCTCCATGATTGTCAATCCAGCTGACTTGTTGCTTGATCTTGCCAATGGTAATACTCTTTCTTTTCAATTTAAGCCAATCACTGTTTTACTTTTTTTTGTGTGGATTAAATTATTAGTAGTAGTATTATGAAGTCACTATTCCTTAGAACTGAATTTTATATATCATATTCCAGTGAGATAAGGCTTTGTTGTTGTATTATGGAATCATGGTCTGGCCTACTGGAATTATTTTTTTGCATGTTTTTCTTTTTCCCTGAGATGAATTATAATGAGAGTCCCACCTTCAATCATCTAAGTTTACCGAAATGACTTATGTAAACAGAACCATATTTGTGTGGTGTTAAATACATAGAGTTTTGAGAATGAGAAACTGCAGGAATTGCTCCGGACTCCTCCAAGCATGGAGCTGAACAAAGTGAAAGCCAGGAGGCAGAAAACAAGTTGGTTAGAGAAGCCTTAATCTCTGCTTATGACAAAAATATAGCTACTAAGCTGAAAGATGAATTATGCAGCTTGGAAGTGAATAACTATGAAGTCATTAGGGATGCTTCCACAAGTAAGTGTTCTAACTTTTCAATGAAAAACATTCACAGGCATATGCTTGAAATGTTAATTTGGTTAGATAAGTCTTATTGGTCTGAAATAGATTTGTTGCCCAATCGATGCAGGAAATCACATAAAACCCGAGCGATGGTGCACAAGTTGGTGGCATCAATTCAAAGTGCTGTTGCAAAGAGGGCTGAGGGAGAGAAGGTTTGAAGCCTTCAATAGGCTGAGAATTTTCCAAGTCATAAGTGTCGCTTTCCTTGGAGGACTTCTGTGGTGGCACACCCCGGAATCACACATTGGAGACCGGGTAAGAGTTTTCTTATGTTCAGTAACTTGATCATTATTGATTAGTAAGAACAGAGCATCATCAACTAACTCATGTGCTGTTAACATATCATTGGTCCTTTATATTCAGACTATTCTTTCCTTTCCACATTCAAGTAATATTGTATTCATGTCCAAATCACATCATTTCAGAGTTTCTGTTCTCAAACATCAATAACTAAGATGTTTCTTTCCCCCAAGTTTAAAATATGGTTTATGTTCTTTTGTCTTTATATTCCACCAATTTTATAGGTTCTTATGTTTCTTTTAATGCTGTTTTTCAACTAAAATGGGCGTTTCATCTTAAACAGTTTATGTTGACGTTTAGCGTCAATTTTTATTACGTTTGTTATTGAAACAAAATTCAACTCTGATGGAAGAGTAACATTTTATTGTTATCAAAAGGGATTTGTTGTTACAAAGAATCTTGTAACAAATGATATAATTGAAATTTTGATCTTTAGTAATTTGGTTTTATAGTAAATAATTTGGTCTTTAACAAGGTGATACCTGCTGCAAGTGGAATAAGACTATTGTTATTGACTTGTTATAGTTGTTAGTAAAATCATTGGATTTGAAAATGCAGATAGCCCTGCTGTTTTTCTTCTCTGTCTTCTGGGGATTCTACCCTCTCTACAATGCTGTTTTCACATTTCCACAAGAGAGAAGAATGCTGATAAAGGAACGTTCATCTGGGATGTACCGTCTCTCTTCCTACTTTCTAGCTAGAACAGTAGGAGACTTGCCAATAGAGCTTGCACTTCCAACTGCATTTGTCTTCATAATCTATTGGATGGGAGGTCTTAATCCTCATCCACTCACCTTTCTCCTTTCCCTCCTAGTGGTCCTTTACAGTGTCCTTGTCTCTCAAAGCCTTGGCTTAGCACTTGGTGCCATTTTGATGGAGGTCAAACAGGCCACTACTTTAGCTTCTGTGACAACCCTTGTGTTCCTCATTGCTGGAGGCTACTATATACAACAGATTCCTCCCTTCATAGAGTGGCTCAAGTACATAAGCTATAGCTACTACTGTTACAAGCTTCTTGTTGGTGTGCAGTACATGGATGATGATTATTATGAGTGCTCAAAGGGGGTCTTGTGCAAAGTTGGAGAATTTCCTCCAATCAAATCAGTGGGTTTGAACCACTTGTGGGTTGACGTGTCTATAATGGCCATGATGCTGCTAGGTTACCGACTAGTTGCTTATTTAGCACTGCAGAGAGTGAGGTAGAGCAAAGATGTGCCTCAGCTACTATACACATAACACGAGAACTTGCAAGAGTTTTGTCCTAATTCAACTAAGTCAGGAATAATACTAGAATATTGCACTTCTCATGGGACTTAGGTAATGAAATTTTGATCAACTTTTTAAGTTGAACTTAGTTTATTTTCTATGCACTGATGGTGTAAAAAAATTACAAAGTGAAACAATCAGAAACATGATCAATATGACTGTTATCTTGCATGCCAGATTGAGATCAGATAATTTACTCTTTTTATGGAATTTTATAGAACACCAACTTCTAATGTCTACTTTAGAATAAAACTTAGTGCCTGAAAACAAGGGATAAGTCACAAGATAAGAGGCAAAGATAAGAACATATGCATTTAATCTGCAAGATAGGTCAAGGATTGCGACCAGACGCTAGGTTCGGCAACTCAACTGTTGATCATTATTAGGCCTTTGAAACCAAATTGTTGTTTCATATTTTCCTGCATAAACCAGAAGAGAGAATAATTATCAGAATAATATTTCTCCCCAAAAGGCACTAGTGACTTGACAAACAGATATTTCTAATTTCTAATGGAATTAAAACCTTGAAATAGTTCAGATCCATTTTCTGCTCAAAATATATGTGCTGAGAAAGTTGAAAGTATGAGTATAGCTACGAAAATTGAGCCAACCAATCCAAATATGTGGAAATGATATAAAGAGTTGGGGCTTGATCATTGTTATGATTAAGAGTAGTTAATGCACATAATGAAAAGTCAAATTAAAATAATTGGCGATTGAGTCTGGAAGTGGGAGCATGACCAAGTGTTTTAAGAATCTAAACACCCAAGCAGCGTGCACTTTCCACTCTAATATCGTATTAATGTCCTTCTCACAATATAATTAACAAAAAATAGTTAGAATATGTTTTTAATTGTAATTAATTCTGTCCCATTAGTTATGCAACTCTTGTCGACATTATGCTGCCACGTGGACACTAAGATTGATAAATAAACTTTTTAGTTGCCAATATCAATATCACATTAAAAAATAAATAAATTACATTAATCATTATGAGATGTCGTGAAATTACATAAGCATCCCCTTTTCTTGAATAATCTCCCAGGAAGACTTGAGCATGTTACTATAATGTGAAATGACTGTTAAAGGGATATTTTTTAAAACAATTAAGAGAAGTACGTGTAAAAGAAAAAAGAAAAAAAAAACTAAAAAGAATAGAAAGCTTTTTATAATATTCGAAAACATTGGTTTATTACTTTAGTTTCTGCCAAGTCTTATAAACAAATAGTAGAACAAAATAATTTATTTATTTAATTATTTATTTATTTATCATTCATATAATCTCTACATAATTCCATTGAAAGTATAAAAAATAAAAAAAGTGAATTAGATTAAATACATTCATAAGATTATTAATGATCCCTTTGTTATTTCTTATAATTTACTAGATTATTTTATGAATATTTAATATCAAACTTAATTTAACCAAAGTGTTTTAATTAATAATTTTCCATTAAAAATTTTCAGAAATATATGTTTGAATATTATACAAAATTAATTTGATTTTTTAAAGAACATTTTTTAAGAAAATATTAATTTTATGAATGGATTAGATATCCATCATAAAGAATTGTTAATGAATAAATTGGATTGAATTTTTATTAAATGGTCACTTTTTTTATTAAACTTTTAATAAATAAAATAAAGTAAGAACTTTTTTATTCAATCTATCAAAATAAAAGTTATTCGATTCATTTGTATTCTCTAATATCATGTTGTGAAACTATAAATATCTAGTATTTGGATAAGCTCCACAACATAATAGTTAATTACTTTTATAATGAAAATAAAGCAACAAATAGTTAGTTTTACCTTTTTTTTCCCGTATATCATCATTTTGAGATAGAATTGATTCTTTGTGTTATTCAACCATATTACTCTTGCGAATTATTATGACTTATTAAAAAATTAAACCACATATACATAACATCAAACAAATGTTAACATAAAGAAAATATAATGTAATAATATAAAATAAAATTAGAATAGTATAATTTGAGATAATATGTCTAATAATTAAATAATAAATAAATAACATTTTAATAAAACATCGGTATATAACAACAATTGTGTCCAAGTAATGAAATAACTGATGAACTTAATGTACACACTTTTACAAAAGAACAAAAAGTTACATACAACTTATTTGTCTTTTAAAGTATTTAACAAATAAAATGACAATATGTATTGATAAAAAAATATTTATTTCAATAAAACATGGCTGGATTGGAAGCCTAATCACTATTATTATGCTGATGATTAAGCTTTGTTAATGCACATAATAAAAATTCAAACTCAAATAATTAGTGAATAAGTTGAAAAGTGGGTGGATGGGCAATATGTTATAAGAATCTAAGTACGGAATAATAGTACATTTTCCACTATAAATTACTTTTGAAGGATGCATAGTTCATTGTATTATGTTTTCTTTATTACAAACTATTTCCAAAAAAATTAGTTGAAAACTATTTTGAACTTTTGTCACATCTGGCCAACTAGGGTTATAACATTAGGGCTATTTGTTTCAAGTTTTAGTTTTAGTTTCCTAAACATAATTTAGGTACATGATATGATCCGAAAAATTATTTGTTAGTACATCTAAAATATGTTTTTGTTAATTCTTTTATTTCTGAAATGCCTTTTAAATTTTAAATTGATTGAAATACGGAAAATAAAGATTGGAAGTTATAATAGAGGTTAAAAAAAATAAATTCGGTCACATGTAATTTACTCAAATGAATAAAAACTGTACAAATAGAATTATATAACCGTCCCAGAAATAAAACATACATTAAATTTTTTTTATAACCTTCTAATTAATATAGAAATACATATTTTTATTTTTATATTAATTCCCGAAAAATATGAAAAAAAAAAACATGAAACAAACTCTCACAAAACTTCACTTGTCATCTTTATATCTCATGTATATTATATATAATATCATTGTGTTATTTTTTAAAATCATTATAAAATTAGTGTAAAGTATCTGTTAAATGAGTGGTTTATGGTTTTTGATTTTTAACAAAAAAAAAATGAATGCAGATGGACGGTTTGGATAAAAATTATTATTAAATTCTCTTCTCTCTCAATAAGTTTTTTCTCATATATATATATATATATATATATATATATATATATATATATATATATTGACTTCTTATTCTTTGTTTACAATATTTTTATTAAAAAATTAATTACGAAAAATGTAATATTATTTTTAACTAAGAAAATTATCTACATAAAAATAAAAGATATTTAAAACAAAGAATATAAAAAATACAATAATTATTTTAATTTTATCACAATCCATACTACCCCCAGAAGAAGAGAAAAAAATATTTATCCTACGTGTTATCCACCACTGCACTAGAAAGAATGAAGACTGGATAAAACATTTTTATGAATTTCAAAGTACAATTTCAATTTATTTGTATAAAATGAAGAAGAAGAAATTGATTGGTTGGATAGTTAAAGTATTCCAAAAGAAATTGAAACTTAGAATACATGTGTTAACTTTGTCCCATTTGACTGACTCTCAGCCCCTCGATCTCCTTCTCCTCCATCCAAAATGAAGGCAAAGGAAAGCATAAAAGAACTTTTATATCCTTTGGAATGTTGACTTTTCGCTGTTCAGAACATGAGCACTGATATAGCATTTGAGTTGAGATACTTCCAAAGCTTTTTCTTCAGCATTAGCTTTCTTGGTTATAACATATACACAAGTTGTATTGAGGATTTTTTAGAATTTGACGTTTGTGAATCTTCGTACAAACACTTATTCAATATCAGTGTTCCTCACTCTACTGTGGGAATGATTTCATGTGTTCCACGAGCTTCTTCGTCATATACCATAGTAACGTTGAAAAAACTTGTGAATTTGTGGATGGAATCAATCTGGAAGGACTGAAAGGATATACAGCCTCCCATCCCAACCATAAGGTAAATGGACTTGATCAGTTATGAAACAAATCAAATCAACAATTGAAAAGTCAAATAACCAAAATCCTAAATAATTAGGAATCAGATGCTATCAATGTGGACAAGAAAATGTTGGTGGGAATTTAGTTCATAGGTTGTCTAACATTGATGAAACCCAAGGAGAAAGCATTCAATAATTCGGGATCATGTGAGAGGGACCTGAATGAGAGGAGTTTCATGTGAGTTTAGGAGTCAATGTAAATGATGTTACGCACGCGTACAAATGCACATATCCAATGTGTCGGTTGCAACTATCAAAGCTCTAGAAATAAAATAATTGACATATAGTTGCTCAAAGGGGTGTATATAGTAGTGTGATAGGTATACCAGCTATCAAAACAAAATTTATATTCTTTTTAAACATTCCTAACATCTACACCACTCAGACTAAACGTATGACAACAAATTCTTAAGTAAACAAAATGAGTTACATAAAAGAAGAAAGGGTTGTATAGAAAGTAGAAGATGTTATATATAGAAGTTGGAAGGCAGATCTAAAACTCATTTTTCAAGTGCTCAAAACTCATTTTAGCTTTTATAATTTAGGTCTATTATAAAAAAGAATACATGAATATCTACTTTCTAAATGGAACCACCATTTTCTCTTGATGTTTATTACGATAAAATCATTTCAACTGCTTTGTTTTCTTCAATTGATTAGTCTTATGATCAATCTGGATTACTTCGAACTTATGTTTTCTTCTGACGTCACAGTTGTCTATAATGTTCTCAGAAAGATATAACTTGGTTTTTTATTTCATTTTTTTTTTAATTTGAAAGTTATTCACAGGTTTTATCAAATATTCTTTCAATTTTTAAATATATACGTTTTTAATTCTTTTGAATACAGACTTTTCGGACCTTGTGCTCAATATCTTTGACATTTGTTTCTGAGTTATGTAAATTTTTTGAGCATCACTTATTAAATATGATGCTTTAAACATAGTTATTCGAACATATTTACATATATAATTCCGGTTTCACTAGTCACGACCTATTTCAACGTAATTTTCAACAAAGACTTAATTATAATTGTGGTCCATATATTTTATGAATTTCGTATTTTTAGTCTCGAGTTTTATTTTCCACATTTTTATCCCTTAATTTTTAATTGTCACTAATTTTGGTTCTTAATTATTTTTCACATAATTTTAGTATTTCTAATTTTTAATTATTTAATTTTCAATTCAATAAGTTTGTAACTTTATTTAATCTAGATATGACAGAATGAGGTTGAGAAGAAATAAATATATATTTAAATAAAAGCTATATGCATATAATATGAGTATCTCTCTATTAATTTTTGTTGTGTCCTTAGCTACATTTGATCAAGTCAAACTATTGAAGTTTTCTGGCCAACAAAAATATATAATTTTTTTTACATCTTTATCTTGATCAGAAAAATAGATATATCTACACCATATAATATTTTGAGATGAAAATTAATTGCTATTTTCTTAAGATCTAAGGCAGGCTCCAAGTTTCAAGAAGGAAAAATGAAGAAAAATATCTGTGAAGTAACCGAGAAGATAAAAGAACACTACCTTGGGCAATTAGGCTCTTCCACGTGGCATTGTGTGTTGAGGACAATTTCCCCGTCAATGACGCGTAAGTGAACGCTACGCGTTTTTTCTTTTTTTTTTCTTCTTCTTCTAAGCATTCAATTGTCCATACAAAAGCCTCTACTAAGACAAGATCCCCAATTTCTCACATTATCATCCATTTCTATTGCGATTTCTTAATTACAACATCGTATTCTGCAAATTGAAAGAGGTGAGTTCCCTAATTGTTCACAATTATCAATTTTCAATTGTGTAGCTTTCCTAATTTCTACGTGTAGCTCTTCATCATGAAATCCTTGAATTATGTTAAGGTGATAAACAGTCCTCTAATTGTCAGTGTTTTCATGTTTGATCTCTTCAATCACTCATGTTGACCATTGGTTTTAATTTTTCTTTTTCGTGCAACATAAATTTCATCATTTACATTCATCAAGGTTTCTGAAACTTTAGTACTGAATGGTCTGGATTGGAGATTCCGATTTTGTGTTTCTTTGTTTTGACCTGACTGTGTAAGCATGATGCCTAATCATCATCATCATCATCATCATCAGGGTCTTGGAATCTGAAAGATGGGAGGTGGGAAGGACAAGCATGATGAATCTGACAAAGGACTTTTTTCACACCATGGTCATGGGATGGCACAAGGTGGACCTGGGTACCCACCTGGGGCTTACCCACCCCCACCTGGGGCATACCCTCCACAAGGCTATCCTCCAGCAGGGTACCCTCAACAAGGCTATCCTCCAGCAGGGTACCCTCAACAAGGCTATCCTCCAGCAGGTTACCCTCATGGTGCCCACCCTCCTGCTGGTTACCCTGGTTCATCAGGTACATTTCCTTTTTTTCTTTATCACATCTTTAAGTTACTGATAATTATTTATTACAATGTTATCTCTAAAAACTTGTTATGATGCCTACCTAGAAGTAGTTTCTTTTAGAGTTACATATTCCACCCTCAAATATGAATACTCTATCACGTGTGACGTACAGAATTACATATGCCACCATCAAATACGAATATTATATTATCTGTAAAATGAAAAGGCAAGGATATACTCGCTGTCGATTTTTAATCGACGAGTCACCTAAATTTAACTTGCTTTAAATGAAGGGTAGATTACATTCTTTTTTCTTACTTTAATATGTCTTCTCTCCAACAAAGGAGACAAATCTGTACAAAGTTACTGATTGTAGCAAATTCATGGGTTGAGAAATATTTACGTCGGTGGATTAATTAAATTGTGAGTGTCTTGTTGTTTGGATTCTAAACTAAACACTACTTGAGCAACCTTTTTATGTAATGTATGGTTTGGCTGTTCATTACTGTATGTCAAGCTTTATGAAGTTCTCTTCAATTGTAATTTGATGTATGCATTGGCTATTGGAAAAGTTTTGTGCTGGCTGTGACAATTTGCTGTCCTTGGAAATTCTTAATTAACTTCTCTATTTATGTGAGCAGGGCCCCAGCATGGGCAGCAGCATGGGCACGGGCATGTCGGTATGGGAGCAATGCTTGCTGGGGGTGCTGCCGCTGCTGCTGCTGGTTACGGTGCTCACCATCTCTCTCATGGCTCTCATGGCTCTTATGGCCACCATGCACTTGGCATGGCCCATGGAAAACATGGCAAGTTCAAGCATGGAAAACATGGCAAGTTCAAGCATGGAAAACATGGCAAGTTCAAGCATGGAAAGCATGGGAAGCATGGTGGTATGTTCAAGAAGTGGAAGTGAGGATTGTATATATGCTAAACCATGACTCTATCTGTGTAGAGCTTTTTGCTTCATAATAAACCATACTTGGGATAATGTGATCAATCGATCTATTAAAGTATGATACCTGGTTTCTTCTTTTGTTTATTGTTTTTTGTTAATTCAATACTTTTGGCATTAGCTAGGATAAGAGGTTGGTTGGTTCTCTTTAGATTGTAGAAATTGAACAGCAAAACACACAGCTGCACCAGATCAAGAGCAAGTTTCAAATAACCATAGGCATATTGCTACTGCAATTGCATTTGGCGTTGTCTGTTACATTCCATTACACATCCGAAGCGAATTGTTCTCTTGTTCATATATGAATTACACATTATTAGTTGAATCCTCACGACAAGCATTTAACCATGTGTCGAACTTCTTAATCAACCTCAAATCAATGATGAGTCTAATGTAGATTTTTTATGGGAAGTTTGATATGGAATTTTCTATGTATGATGGGGAATATCAAATGATTCTATCACTTCGATTAATACTTGCCATCAATTAGCATCGTTTTAATGGTTAATTTTATGTATTTATATCACTTAATAATTTTTTAAGTAAAATACAATTTTAGGTAAACTAAAAATTAATTGTTAGACAAATAAATTTCCATCGTTAATTAAGAATACGGATAAATATTGGTATCTATTCATTTCATATTGATTAGAGAAATATTTTATTATCATGTTGAAAAAAATGAATTTTATTGCCCACTAAATAATATATTTTTAAATTGTGTCCAGATAATAGTCACACTAAAAGAATTTTAACAAGTATTAAGCGTAATTTTGTATAAGTTTTATTTCTCCAAGATTAACATTTTAACTTGTTTGGACCTTGCACCCAAGTACATTTTATAGACTTATAAATAATGCGAGTAAAAACACAACAGTAAAAACAAAATGATGTAGGGAATTAGGAGAAAAGAATTATTAGTGTATTTTAAACATTATAGTGTTCGTAAATATTATTTAATTATAAATCATTTCGTAATCAAGTTAATAAAAAGAAAAAATGTTGTAAACTTCTTAACGCATTCCTATGGCTAATGTGTGTATATTATATATTTAAAGTAACAAATCATTCCATGTAGCCATTTGGATAACTTTTTGAAGACTATGAATTTCGAAACTTCAAACCATTCTTCTACTAATTTTATGCCTCCATTCTTAGACCATGAATCTTTTGAAAAAAGATGATCACAAACATAAATGTCTATACCTATTTCTTTCTGTGAGCACCTCCCGTAGAGACCATTTGGAGATCTAATACAAGTATTTTTCTATAACGTTTTTTGATTCTTCAACTAACTCCCCAATATTTTCACAGTTTGCTGAGTTTGATAGTAAAAAATCATCACCTTCATATCCGTGTGAGGCTTTTCCTTTATACCTACTTATCTCATTCATTTTCATTCACGGTAGAATTCGTAACTTTATACTTAAATTCTTAATATTGTTAATTGCATACTCTTACGTAAATACTTATACTATCTTTATGTATGGTACAAGTTATATATATATTAGAGATATAGCATCACACAGTTTAACACATTAATAAATCAAAGTTTTTTTCTTTGTTTTCTTTTTGTATCTCTGCATATCTTTTCTTTTCTCTTCCTTTTATTCACATGGTATCACCAATCTACAGTGGTCACAACCGGTTCTGTTTTATTTTTGACACAATTATTTGCTACTGTCAATTTCTTCTCTCTCAGTTTCACCACCCCAATTTCTTTTAAGCTAGATGGTGACAATTTTTTTAATTTGACAACAAGTCCTCAATACTCTCAAAAGACACAAGTTTCAATATTTTTTTTGATAAGACAAGACAAGAACGTTTTCTTCAAAGTTTCTCACTACTGAACATGAAACCTCCAATACTTGATCAACAAGACCATCTAATTGTTATCTTATTCTTAATTTTTATGCACACAAACATCCTCACTAGGATGGTAGGGTTAGATACATCTTCTCAGATTTGGTCCAAGTTGCATGTCTACTATGTACACACGTCAAGAAACTCAAACTTCTTCACAAAACACTCAAACGTGATCACACAATCTTTACCTTTCTTCTTGAAATCAAGAATATCATAGATATGTTGGCTGCTGTTGGAGTTTCACTTACTGCTGAAGAACATATTAAGACTATTCTTGACAGTTTGCCAAAAGAATACGATCCCTTCATTACATCACACTTAGACCCATAGTTGACGACATTTGAGTCTTTATTACTGGCTCAAGAAGAAAGGTTTGAAAGACCTTGTCTTACAACTGATCACCTTCTTCAAGCTACACTGCAACCATTGTTTCCATCACTTTGTCAAAGCCTTTTATGCAGAATTCTTTTTCACCCTCATCTCACAAGTTTGGACGTGGTCAACCTCGAAGCAACAATACTCACTTTTTTGTATCCAAAAATTTCACCAACAATCATCTTGCTTCTTCTGTCTCTCTATCTTTCGCAGGATCAAGAATTTAGTGTCAAATTTGTGCTAAGTTTGGCCATTCTGCCATTGGTCATCGGTATTATACAAAAACTTCTGCTATTATAAATGCTAACTCTTCTCAGTATATCTCATCGGTCAGTGATGATGAGGAGCCTTCTATTCTTAGCACTCCATCCACTCTTCATGATCCGTTGTTACTCGGATTGTGGAGCCTCTCATCACCTCACGCCGAACAACTTTAGTCTTCTTACAAAAACACCATACACGGGGAGTAACAACCAAAATTGGTAATAATT
>Ga0099825_1006351_pt1 | contig 14824 bp, 8 predicted proteins | sample SiratroredBW_FD_76838 | JGI IMG/M metagenome (GOLD analysis project Ga0099825, IMG submission 76838) | Root nodule microbial communities of legume samples collected from California, USA - Siratro red BW | ecosystem: Host-associated > Plants > Roots > Nodule | place: USA: California | collected... | reverse complement strand
GAAGTGAAAATCAAATGATGAAAAGTAGCATAATACCAGAAGAGAGAGAGCACCAAATATGAACATCCAAACATAATCTGCAGTTCTCTTGTCAAAGGGTCCTCTTTCAAATAAAACACCAAACTTTGCTCTAAATATTTCATCATTCAAATAATAAAAAAAAAAAAAAAAAAAACTGTATCATTGAAACTATACCTTACAGTGGCTGTGAAAAGCAGAATGAGGTGTAAAAGGTTGCATGAGTAGCTTACATCATTATCAGACGCATAGCAAATGGAAATGAAAACGAGCCAAGAAAGAAGAAATTTGTGATAAGCCTCCAAACCTACAAATATGGAAAAGAAATTTGGTAAAAAGTTTATCCAAATTGGCTCTTATGTTCATTAACTAGCTTAATACAGTTTAAGTGCTAGTTGAAAATCAAAAGTGTATCCAAAGTAACTCTGAAATTATATCAGGTTCATGCATAAACATCTGTAGTTTGATTTTTATACAACATCACTTCAAAGCTTTTTGCTGTCAAATATTCAGAAACCATTTTAGGTGTGACTTTTGAAGTAATTACTATAAAAGTTATCAAACATGTTTACATGCAAGAAGAGTATAAAAAAGCATGCATATATACTAATTAAATCAAATTCAGATACCCTATTGCTGCAGATGAGAAATCAGAAGAGTTTTTGGATTACAAAACCTGAAGGCGTTTAAACACTAATCCATAATCAAGTGCTATGTTCCATGCATCATAGAATTGCAGATAATATGCAGAAGTGGTCATCAAACAGGCCACTCCATAGAGCTTGCTCACAGGTGGTAGAGATCGATAGTATCTGAAACATCAGAATCAATTACTATTCATCATTCTCTCAGAAAAATACTTTTTGGTACACCAATAAGTAGAACTAATATAAATTCATCATAGATCAAAAATTTAAGCATGACTAAGACAACATGTGAATAATATATAGCAGAATAAAAAAGCATAGTTGACCATGTATGTGTCAAGTGAAATAAAAGGAAATTCTATGTGTAGATTATATGATCAGACGCCATTTTTAATTCTTGATGCTTGTGAGTTAGGAGAAAAAAAAATTGAGGGAGAGAGAGAGTACTCTGCTGGTGTAGACATGTTGAAGATATTGGTATTAGCAATGCCAAAGTTGAAGGTTAAGATGAGGAATTGAAAATTCCAAAGAATGGAGTGAACATTATAAAAGGCATTGTTAGGAGTTTTGGAAGTATTGACCAAGTCCCACACCGAACGACACCCCAACGTTGTTTTTGCCTAATTGTCTTCTCATAATTGACTTGTTGACTTTCTCCACTTTTTTTACTCTTTTCCACCACTCACTCTTCATCGTTTACTTCGCAGAAATTTCTTATTTCTTTTTTCTTTTTCCTATTTTTCACTTTTTTTATTTTCATAGGATTGAGCATGTAAATCTATATATATGTAGCTAATTTTAATTTCATCTCTTTAAATCATTTTTTATGAAGTTTGTTGATGTATTCTCTTCTATTCCTAGTCTCTTAGGTTCTGTTTGTTTGAAGAAGAAAAAAATATCAGAGTAAAAAGTGATAATTAGTATTAAAAACTGAGTAGAAAGAAAACATTTTTCTTGATATTTTTCAAAATTATTTCTCTCCGTAATAAACTTACAGGTAACTTTCTAATTTTATAATTATTTAATCTTAATTTATTTATTTATTATTTTTACAAATAACAAGTTTCCTTCGTTTCCGTATAACTTTGTGCTCAAATAAACAAATACTTTTCGGTCTTTTTTATTTCTTTTTGTTTTTCTTTCTTTACACTCTCTTTCATTTTCTTTGTGAGTTAAAGTAGGGTTATATTTTCTTAATTTAACATATATATATATATTACACCAAGTTTCTTTTTAACTTTTTATTTTATTTTAAATTTAAATATAATTTGTTATTTATGATTATACTGTCTTTTATTTGTAGTTCCTATAAAATAAAAATACAATTCTTTTTATGTAATTTTAAAGCGTTTTATTTTTGTCATCATTTTGGTTATTAATTTTTGTAAGGACGGGTAATCACAGGAACTAAAAACAATTTTTTTAAAATTAATAAAATAAAATAAAAATTAATTTCGTAAAAGTAAAAAATCCAAAGCGTATTTCAACTTTTATTTTATTTTAGTTTAATGTTATAGGATAAGAGAATAACTTGATATAAAAGTACTATATGATGAGTTATTTTAAAATATTTTTATCTAAAATATTAAGCTAGATATAATTATGAAATATGAACAACTATGGCACTAGTGTTGCCCAAATTAAAAATATGTTTTATAATATAAGGACCAATTTAATAATTTTTTATGTTTTTCCTATGACATTTAATAAATTTAATGATAATTTGTTAATAAATTTTTGCTATGACATGTCAGAAAATAAATTCAGACTAGGCTACTCCATGTGGCAGCAAGGGATCTATTTTCTATATGGTACTGATGTTATAATTATGTTACTTTGAGGGTAAAAATGACATTACACATTGGTTAGTTAGATGTTGTATATTTCCTTTCGCATTTATTGTAAAATATACTTTTCTATTCTTAGACGGCTGAACGTTGAACCTTTCAAGCAATTAAGAATGATGAAGTTCAGCTTTCAATTTTCTATTTATTGCACAGAAAATTAAAGAGAGAAAAAAATTACAATTCATTAATTATTTATATAATAGTTCTCATAATTATTTCTATTTTTCATATAAAACTTATGTTTTATATCTGTCTTTATGAGATGGTGATATACTCGTACCAATTCATATATTATTTTACATATTAATTAAATATTTTGTAGAAATAAAAGAAATGTTATTATCAATTTTTCTTTTTATTCCATGGTAAATACTTAGAAAGAAATTTGTAAACAAAGTACCAACTCTGTATAAATGTAAATAATTATAGAAGAGTAAAAAATTATATATATTCAAAATTTTATTAGAAAAATATTTTAAGAATCTAAGTAAATTTAATAAATATCAAACAAGTCTAGCCTTAAATGAGATAGAAAATGAAAAATTATATAATGAAAGAAGGATTTTCAAATAAAATAAAATTTTAAACTAAAGAGAAAAGAAAAATATAAAGTTCTAAATTGCCTGATATACTACAGGGTTACGTGATTAAACATTTAAAATTCAGAGTCAAATATTCTTAAACAATAAAAAATAAAAACATGAAAAGAAGTAAAAACTATTAAGTGTATATCCTGAAAACAATTTAATTGATAAAATTAAGATTTATATTTCGTAAAAGAAAGTGTAATTGAAGTTAGAAAAGAAACGAAGTAATTTAGAAATCTAATTGAACTTGAATATTAAATAAGTTCAACAATTGACAAAAATAATGAAAAAAAATGTATAATAAAATAAAGATTCTAAATGAAAGGAAATCAAAGACATAAGAGAATAAGAAAAATAAATTTTTTAGATAATATATTAAATAAGAGTATGATTGTATATATACAACCATACTCGTCTTCATACTGAATATTACATATTCATATTTGTATTTGGTGAAAGTAAATATTTCTCATAAGAGTCAGTATGGTTATGAACACTATCCTAAGACATAAGTCTCTTTGTCGTCCATTTATAAAAAGTTACCAAAGATTAAAAGAAAGATATTATGAAATAAAAATATTTATAAATAAGAAAAAAAAATTGTATTACAATAAAATTAAAACTGTCAATGAGTTTATCTTGATTCAAAATCTGGTGAAATAGACTGAGTAAAAACAAAAATATTATGACTTAAATTGAATTGAATTTTTTTTTATGACTCTTTAGTCCGTGGCTCAAGTTGCAAAACTTGATTTTTTGTTTAGTATGAATAATTTTAAAAGGATAAAGGTTGAAATTTTAAATTATGTTGAAATATATAAAATAGAATTTTAATTATTAAGTTATTCATTTAAAAAAACTCACCATCTTTACAAACTTTATTTCTTTAATTTTTCTTACCTTTTCTCTAAATTTTTGAAGTTATTTCTTTCCTTAAAAAAATATCTACAATTAATAAGTTGCTTCAACTATATTCTAGTCATAATTTTCTTTAGGATACATTTCTTCTTTACTTTAAATATTTTATGTTTTTTTTCTTTTTTTCTTTTTTTGGTTTCATCTATGAATACTACGAGATTTTATAGGTTTAACAAGTTAAGAACGAAATTTTCTGTTGTTTGATCTTGTTCTTCATCGATACTTGGGTTGGTTGAATAGATTGAGTAGTTTATAGTTTTAAAATCCTTAGAAATTTTCCGACGCAAAAAAACACTTCTGCTATTGTTTCTGTTATTTTTATTTAAATATTGAAATATCTCTTAAGCACTAAATAATCATTTCTTGCAATAAATAATTTTATCCAGGTAACACCTTAGTAACTCAAACGATAATGTATTTTTATGTAACAGTGGTTTTTGACTTGAGAAAAAATATTAAAATAATTGTCTCTTTTTTTATAAGTTTATTTCGCTTGAATAATAATTCTTCGGTTCTTTTTACATAAGATAGTCTTCTTGAGTTCTTTTTACATAAAATAGTCAATTTGGTTATTTAATAAATTTACTTTCAATACTGCTATGTAGTATTTTACAGAATAAGATTGTAGCACTTCTAATTAAAATTTTATTTATAATATTATATGATTTATTTCTTTTCCTTTTAAAAATATAATATTAAACGTGATCATGACATTAACAATAGTCGTCACGAGTTCTCATTTCCCGACGCAGTAAATAATAAAAATATTTAAACACATTTTACATTTCTTGGGTTTTTATCATTATCTTTTTTTCATATTTTACAGTATTTTTTAATTCTTACACACGTGGGTACTGATTTATTACGAAAAATAGTAATAAAATTATATCATTTTGAATTTTTCACTTCTTTCACACAATAAACTGTTACTTTTTTAATAAACAATTAAAATATATAAAACAATAAATAGGTAAATCTTGATTAATTTTCTCGGTTCAAGAATCCAACAATGGTGTTCCTTTCTTATCCCAATTTTCCTTAGATCTCTTAAACTGTGAAATTATGGTTTTTATTTTTCTCTATATATCATAACATTCAAACACGGGCATTTTCCTCTGATTTTTCATTGTTCTTTCGGAGTTTGGTTTGATTTGATTTTTGAGATTAGATGGGGGAAAGGACACAATCCCATTACGTGAAGCTGACGAAGGATCATGGTCCTTTGGAAGATATCACGCCTGGTGAACTGAATCAGCCAATTGAGGTCCCTCAGGTTTGGATTCATACCCATCTTGTTTTTCTTTTTTGTTCTTGAATTTCATTGAGAAATTTTTCTGCTTTTTTTTGTTTTGGATTCTGGGTTCTTGTCTGATTGTAGAATTGGGTGTCTTGATTTTGGCATGATCCTCAATATTTTGGGAAATTGTAGACAATGTGGGTTGTGAACACTCTAAAAGCCTTTGTTTTGTGAACGAATTGTGGTAGCAAATCCTTATTTAAATCTACTAATAGAGATATTCAGGAGAAAAGACGCAATTGTGATCTTAGAGACCACAGAAGCCTTGATGTTTTGGCTGAAAATTTGCACGAGCAAACTGTGTTATAAAGTCTCCCAATTTTGATATTCATGAGGAAACCTTGTTGAAGGGTTTTTAGGTGCAGTATAAGGTGGAGTTTTGCTTATTCATGAATTGTAGTCGTGTGAATGAAGAAAGAAGCAAAGTGGTCTAGTGTTGTTTGCGTTTGCATTTGTGGAGATGGAGACGTGGAATGTGAATTTGGGTGGGGAGATTAGGTTTTAGGTGCTTTTGAAAATGCCATATAATCAGTTTACATTGCTATGTCATTGTGTTGGTTCATCAGATGTCCCTAACAAGTTGGGAGTGTGAATTCCGAAGTACATTGGTATATTGTTTGTCCTGAATATGTGTTTGCATGTTTTGAATCACTGATTTGGAACTTTTGCCCATTTTGAAATTAAAGCAAGGCTCTAAGTCCAGTCCAGAATTGTGTGTATTTCATTATTAGAGATCACAAATGGAGTAGAGATATGACTAAATATAAGTAGGTGCAAATCAGATGAGATTTGTATCCACTTGTATTTAGTCTTATCTCTAGTTAATGTGAGTTCTACAACAATCAGGTTGAAATTCTAGATTTTTAGAATTCCAAACTAGGGTAAGTATTCCTTTTGCATCTTATCCTAGGAGAAAGGGCTGTGACGGGACATTGGCAGCCAATGTGAAACCTTGTCAAATCTGTTGTAACATTACAAGAAAAAAAAAATGAACATTGGAAAAGATTCTGCCCGTACATTGTTTCGTGAGTTTTAATACAAGTTACTGAATAGCTATTTGCTTATGGTGTTTAATCCTTTGCAGTTGGCTGTTCACAAGTGCATGGAATGTGGGCAGCCATTACCTGAAAGCTATACACCTCCTTCTGATGAAGCTTGGATGACTGGGATCTTTGGTTGCGCTGAAGATAGGGAAAATTGTAAGTTAATGCATGACCAAGCTGTCAAATTTTGTTAGTCAGGGTGTTATGTTATCTATTATCTATATTGAACTAGTCAAATTGTCTCTAGTGAAACTAAAACTAAAGTAGTCTCATATGATTCCTTTGACCATTAATCCTTACTATCAAGGTTTCTTTATATTTAAGAAGAATATGTTAAGTTGAGAGTGAACATGCTGAGCACTAGAATATGAAGGAATTACTTAAATGGCTATATTAGAAGTTTTCATAGTTGCAATGAGTAAGCAGAAAAGTGTGTTGTTATGCTATTTAACTTTCATTGCAGGCTTGACAGGACTGTTTTGTCCTTGTGTACTATTTGGGCGCAATGTAGAAAGCTTGCATGAAGAAACTCCTTGGACTGGACCATGCATTTGTCATGCTATTTTTATCGAGGGTGGCATTGCTCTGGCAACCGCAACTGCGATCTTCAACGGTTACATTGATCCAGGGACATCATTTCTCATTTTTGAGGGTTTGTTTTTCACCTGGTGGATGTGTGGCATTTACACTGGTCAGGTTCGGCAAAACCTACAGAAGAAGTATCACTTGAAGGTATGTGTAGAAACTGGACTAGTAGTAAACATAAAAGATGCAATAGTATGTATCAAATGTTTATCTGCTGAGAAGATATTGCTTCTTCTTATTGCAGATTTGTCATGCAGAATTCATTACATGTTGAAAACAATTTTCTTTCAGTAGGAGTTTTGTTCAATTCCCAAGCCTTGTCCAAGTGAACAAAATCTATGATGCCATAATACTTTATCACATTCATATTTTGAACAGCATTAACTGAAAGAGAAACAAACTTGATGGTGTGTAATCTAACAATGAAAACCTTATGGACACAATTTTAGTGTCAAATGTCATCAATTTTCAACCAACCACGCAGTTTGAAAAACAATATTATAGTTTATTGGAATGATAAAATTCTGTATATGCAATGCAGTTGTTATATTTGTGTTACCTAGTAACATGTAGTTTATGTTTGGAAAAGATTATTCCAGGCAAATGATCATTTTTTCCTCAAAATCTCTTGTGAAGTTCCAAACCGAACACAATTTACATTTTAATAATTTTGTCTCCTTATGCTTTTAAGATTTTCTGACTAGTTCTGTTGATGAGTGCAGAACTCACCTTGTGATCCATGTTGTGTACACTGCTGCATGCACTGGTGTGCCTTGTGTCAAGAGCATAGGGAGATGAAGGGAAGACTCTCTGACAATGTTCTCTCAGAGACAACCATTGTAAATGCACCTCCCATTCAAGAGATGAAGTCTAGTGATAACAGGGAAATTCCTGAAACCTCTTCTCGCAACAGCCATGAGCATACTGGTTTGGAACTGCAGCCTGTATAGGGTATTGCTGTTACCCTTGTTAATATCCAAAACAATCACATGTAGTTTCAAATTTTGCTTGCTAGAGAATAACTTTCTTGCACCTTTGAGTTCAGTTCCTTGTGTTACATTGGATTTGTAGATCATACATAGACAACACCTCGTCTCTCTAGTGCCAACTTAAATTGAGTTTACATATATATTTAAATCAAATTATTCTTGGCTTCTTCTGTTCTTGGCCATATAAGTTTCTTCAAAGATGATGCTCTATTCACAAATTCAATGACTTTTGCCCACTTTTCCAGGGGAAAGCTTGAAAACTTGATGTTAAAAAAAGACAAATTATTATAAAATTAGAGGGTGTTTTTAGATTAAAATCTATCAAACTAAAACATACCAATATATATAATCAAAATTGATCGGTATGGGTTAGGAGGTGTATTTTAGCCCAAAATAAAATTACGGAGACAAAAGATAATTCAGTTGGCTTAGAAATTGCATCCATTACAAAAGGCCCAATTAAAAAAGTCACATGTAATGTAATTTTTTATAATCATATTTATTTTTTATAACCATATTTGATTATAGATTTTTCTAATAATTTGTGAAGATTTAGTATTGAATTATTAATAATAACTATTACGTTTAAATTCGACACAAAAATATCTTATAAAACAAGAATGTATTCGACACAAAAATATTTTATAAAACAAGAATGTATAAATACGAGATATTAGACTATGAAACATCATCTTTTTATTTGAATTATTCAAGAACCTCAAATGCTAAAACAAAAATATACCAATATTTTTTACCATGTCAAACTTTTAAACCTTTTAAATTAAATATCAAGATCATAACATAACAAATCTTTCATATTCTAACAAATACATCAAAGTCTCAATATCTTAACAATAGTCTAAATATACACCAAACTAAATATCAAAATCTTAATGTCTTCACAATTTAAAAGTCCAAATAAACTCCACCAAATATTAAAATGTTAGTATCTTAAAAACAAACACAGAACATTATTCTTGAGACCAAATTCACCAAACAAATATAATCAAAATTCAAGCATCTCCAATAACGACTTTTGACTTAATGTTTAAGGTAGCTTGATCATCCTTCACCATCTCCACATTTGTCATCTTCTTTCCCTACAAGTCATGGCAACATTACAACATTTCTTATCTTCTTTCGTGTAAGTTATGGAAACATTATAAGTAAAAGGTAAGGTAGTTAAAATGATAAATTATTTATTGTTGCACCAGAAAACTAATATAATACTTACCTTACACATTAAATCCTAATTTATGGTGTTGCTTTCGAGTGAGTCCTCTCCTCAATCTCAATCAAAACATTGTGGGCTACTTCGAAATAGGTAATGTTCAGATTAAATAATTTGGAATATAATTTTAGATTACAAAATTCGAGTAAGATTAAGGAATTTGGAACAAAATTCTTAATCTAGAATATAGTTTAAGATTGTTTAATTCAAAAGTGTCTTGAATTAAATATTTTAAAATATAGTTTGAATTTATTATGTGGTGTTATAACATCAACACCATGATCATTTTTATATTATGTTAGTGAGAGAAGAAATTGCAGAGTGTTGAAAAAAAATCATATTTATTATTAATGTAACCTACGGGCACAATAGATAAATATGCATATTTTAACTCGAATAAGACCCTTAATGCTTTAAGAAACGAATGTAATATAATTATGTTTACACTATATTTTAAAAATTTCAATTTTATGTAATAAAATATACTGTCAATTATTCAAAAAAGTTGTTAGCATGATTTTAGAGATAATTGTGTTAGAAATTAAAATATTCAGGCTTGCTTATAGTTTTGACCATTATATTTTATAAATTTCCAATTTTTGGTCTCTAATTTTTTTCTACAATTTCAGTTCCGCAGCTTTTAACTATTTAATTTCGTTTAATTTTCTATTTTAAAAACATTGTCTGTGATCAGTTAATAAGTTCGAAAGTAAAACTAAAAACAAAAGGCAAAATATAGGAAACAATATCTTTGTCTATATAATGGAATAATTTTCTCAAATTATCAAATATTAATGGATTATTGAAGAAAGACATTGGTAATGAGATTGAAAATTAAAAATGCTTCCTCTACCTTCAATATATTTTTAATATTTTTATTTATCAGTTTCATTTATTTTTGACATTTTAATTAATATATGTACTAATCTAATTTTCAAGTTATCAGACTAAACATACTTAAGCAATCAGCATTGAGTAAAAGTGAACATTTTCAAAACAAAAATTAAACAAAGTTACAAGAAATTAAAAACCTATGAGTTTTTATCATTAGATTTTATCAACATGAATTCTAGGTATAACATTGAATTTCATAAAAAAATTCTAGTATTAAGTTTTGTAATTAAAAAGTAAATACAAAAAATGAAAAATGAAAATAAAAGTACAAGGAAAAGAAATATTGGTCCTTGATTATGTGCACTGAGACCTCATTAAGCAATGCTACAGAGATAGTTTGTAGTATTAGACTCCATCATTGTTTGAATAAGATGCACTCCAATGCTTTTCTCATTCTCCTGTTGAATGTGAAATCAATCAAAATCATTATTTATTTTCTTTAGCACAAAATATAGACATGAGAACTGAGAAAAAAATAACTATTTTTTTTATATTAAACATTTTTTATTTATATTTGTAATGACCAAAAAAAAAGTAATTAGAAGGGTGCAAGTTTTACCAATGAAGTAGAGATAACTGGAAGAAGCCTAAGAAGTTGTTGTAAGTACTCTTCTTCTTGTTTTAGGGTTGTGGTTAGTTCTGTAATTTGATAAAGAATTCTTTCAACCTGCTGAAAAAAATAAATAAATAAATAACACAAGTTCTATAATTAATTATCCAATTTTTTTTTGTCTATTATATGCATCTTGGATTTTTTTTTCCAGATTAAACCTTCTTAATATTGTTTACCTAACTAGACTCATTTACCTTCATTTCTGAAAATTTCAATTTCCAATGGTGAACCATAACACTGAATTCTCATCTTCTCCTCTTTTTTTTCCATTTTTAAAAGAAATTTGAAAAAATCATACTAGAATTCGACTACTGAAAACTCGAATAAATACACATTATAATTACTGAAGATTAAATATGTATTTAATCATATCAATTTAATTATTAGTGGAGTTTTAATAAAATTAATTTAGTTAAAAATTTTGTACTAAAATTATAATTTTTCTCTTATTAAGCTAAAAATGAAATATATTCATATTTGTTATGCTCAACAAACTATTTATCCTTTAGAAATTAATGTGGGGATGAGTTTATTTCGGTAATTTTTTTTAAAATAAAATTATTTTGGAAAAGAAAATTAACAATCCCGATATGTTGACTTTTCTTTTATATTTCGATTAACTAAACTATTTCTTGACAGTATCTTATATGAATATAAAAATTAAAATTGTGAATTAAGAATTACAAAATAAAAGTTACAATTCAACCTAAATTTTTGTGAACAAATATTTGAAATAATTAAGCACTTATATAGTTAGATAGACTACAGCCCCTACTTTTTTTTGAAAATTTATTTTGACATGTATATGTAAATAGAAAGGAATAAATAAATCGGTAATTGGTTACTTAATTTTTTTTGAATAAAAATAAAATGAGGGTTGAATAAATAAATCGGTAATTGGTTACTTTATTATATGTTGAAATTTTTGGTTTTAAAATTTCTGCAAACTTTGTTTTTAGTTTTTTTTGTGTACAATGATTGAAGTATCTATATTATGTTTACAATTAATATATTTATTATTACTGATAAAAAAATTTAAATACAAAAATAACATTGAAAGAAAAGAAAAAGGTATACCTTTGTCTGGTATTTTCTGATTAATGGTTCCATATTCTCCATTACTGTAATGGCTGAATTCAGTGCTTCAGAAATGGATTCCGTGTCTACCTGTCAAGCCAATAGCACCAAAATTAATTTAAATATATTATCAGTGCTAAATTTAATTAATTGCTAAATATAATAAATTATATACAGATATATGATAAAGTTGCTATATTTTTATGATAAATATTTTAAAATTGATATTTAAGATCATTTATAATTAACTAACTGTACAAAATAAATCTTTATATAATCATAATTAGGTATTGTAGAATATGGGAACAAACTATGTTTCGGTCTCCATACTCCTTCTTAACATTTGGATTCAAAGTATTTTTAAGAAAAAAAATATTAAAATAAAGCTTTTAAATAACTCAGAATTAGTCTCTAAATATAAATATTATAAGAATCTTATTATTTTACCTACTAAAAATATTGAAGAAGACATTGTTGTAATATTTTCATTATGTATATAAAGAGAGTAAGTTTGTGTTAATACGCATATCTTATATATTCTATTTTATCTCTTGTAATTATTTACAATTCTTTTTACTTTTTTAAACTATTCACATTCTTTAACAATATAATAACACATCCCAAATTCACTATTTATCAGTGTGTCTTTTGAACTAGTACATGATAAAGAACATGTAATATATACCTTAAGGTAGGTTAAAGGGATTATGGTGGACAATGCTGACAATTTCCTTGTCAATCTGGCAACAGATTCTTGGTTTCTTCTCTCTAATTTTGCCCATTCACTCAGAAGATAAAGTTGTCCATTCAGAATTTTATAAAGCTTCATCACATCTTTCACTTTTCTCATTTCAACCATTTTTTCAATTCTTATCTTTCTCAGCTTCACAGTTCCAACCCACACTGCAAACAATTGTATCTGAAATCAAAAAGAGTAGAATAGTTATTATCATCAGAAATAAACAAAAGACAGTTTGTTACAATATATTATTAAGTTTTGTTAATATATATTATCAAATTTGGATTTTTTTCATTGTATCGTCCTAATACAATTTTTTTTAATTCTGAAAAAAATTATGTAATGTGTAAACGTAAAATCCTGTCACACCAACACTATTTTAGTATAATAAAATTGAATTAAAATTATATCACATAAGTACATTTTAATTAATTCAAATTAATAATTTCATTTAAATTAAGTGATATTCACTGTTTACACTAAAATAATATCATGATGATATATTTCATTCTGAATTAAATAAAATTGTGTCATGATAATATAATTTATTTTTAGTAAAATTTTACCAATTTGACATAATTTATTTATAACCCGAATAAAAAAATCTTATTTATTCTGACAATTTTGTGAAAAAATTGTACCAGAATGAAAAATAAAATAAAATTCAACTTTATATACACTTGAAAATTGGCATGTAACAATTATATTCCATTTTGAGCCAAACAAAAAGTAAATCAAAGACAGAAAGAACATACCTCGGCCATTTTCTTAACATTAGCCATGGCAACTTGAGCTCTAGCATTGATAAACATCCATTGAAGAAGTCTATTATGCAAAACCCTAAACCGATGGTACTCTTCCTCTTGTATTGGTGACACTTTCTTTTGCTTGAAGTACTTCAACACTTTATTAACACTACCACCAACACTACTATTACTACTAACATGGGATTTCGTCACTGGTTGAGGCCATATCGAAGATCCCAATGACCATCTTCCCGGTGAAAGCGCCCACGCCGAAGGTGACTTCGTTAATGATGAAGTTCTCTTCGAAGCTCCAACGTTGTTATTATCAGGACTAACACCTCGTTGTAAAAACTTGTTAGAGCTTTCATTTCTATTTTTCTTCTCTTGGACTCTAATATTTGTTTGCTTCTTCGAGATGGATGTTGTTAATATAGGTTTTAAGTTGATGTCGTTTCCTTCATTGTTGTTGGTTGTTCTTGTTCTTGATGTTGACTTTGAACGTTGGACACTAGCAGTGGTGAATCTTTCGCTAGAACAAAACCTATGTGAACTTCTCTCTGGAGTGGTTATGGTTGCCGTGGTGGAGCCATTGCCGCTCCGACTTCGAATGAGTCGTGGTGATGGTGGCATCGCCGTGAGGTGGTTGCGGCCTGAGAGAGTGTGGGAAGGTTTGTCCATAGAGAGATTAATGAGTATGGTTTTTGTACTATTTTGAAGAATATTATTGAATGTATATATATGTAGATAGAATAGAGAGGTTAATTAGAAGTTGGAAGCACGTTGAGTACAAGAACGTTGAATACGTACATGTCTCCACGCCATGCAAAAATGTTTGCACGTATATGGTGGAATTTCAAAGGGTTTTTCTTGTCTTAATATATATAACTCTTATTCCACCTATTTACTTAGAATATATGCTCTTGAAATGTGACAAAGGGTATATAATTGATGAATAAACAATCACTGGTTTGTTTGTTTGATAATGTCAAACTGAAACTTTTTTTTTTTTTTCAGAAATTTTAAAATAAACTTTATGGTATGAGGTGGGTGGATCATGTGGGTGTTTTTATTGCACTACGTGTGGTTGACTTTTGTAACAAAATGCCTCGTTTTGTTTCCTTCAAAAATTCGTAGTGAGAAATTAGTGATTGCAGAATATTGGTGTTCATGATCTCACGTTTTTCTATGCTAATACTCTATAGAAAAAACAGTGTTAGAGAAAAAAAAATTAAGTGGAGAAAAAAATTACGTGTAGTGTGTTTTAATTATTTGTTATGCATGTTTTTTTTAGTGAAATTAAGCTTTATTTTTTTAATTGTTAACTTTTGTTATGCAGTTAACGGTTTTCCATAGCGTGATTAGTCTTGTAATATCGTATTAATTGCTAATACTCTCCTTATTAACCCAGCAATCATAGTTTTAATTTTAAGGTACTCTTTTTTTCCTGTGCAGATTAAAAGTTGGCAATTGCTTCCTGCACCCATCCTTCTCATTTCCTTTTTTTTTTTTTTTTTTTTTTTTTTTTTTTTTACTACTTGATGTGTTGTTTATTTAAAGAATTTTATTTCCTTTATTTTTTATTTTTTATATTTT
>Ga0099825_1006347_pt1 | contig 14829 bp, 5 predicted proteins | sample SiratroredBW_FD_76838 | JGI IMG/M metagenome (GOLD analysis project Ga0099825, IMG submission 76838) | Root nodule microbial communities of legume samples collected from California, USA - Siratro red BW | ecosystem: Host-associated > Plants > Roots > Nodule | place: USA: California | collected... | reverse complement strand
TTTTTTTGTTTGTTTTTTTTTGTGGAGTGTTTTTTTTTTTTTTCCCACACATTTTCTTTTCCTAAATTTCAAATTTTATTAATAATATTTTTTTTTTTTTTTTTTTTTTTTTTTTTTTTTTTTTTTTGTACTGTTGTTATTTTCATCCTTGTCGACACCACTTCACTGTTGCTCCACCACCAACTGTTCTGAGTGTGTCGGCTTTGCTGGTGTGAAAGGTAAGATTTATGTTTATGTTCTCGTTTTTATAATTTTACATATATTCTAAATCACATTATTTAGAAATTTTTCAGATTACAGAATTTATGAATATCTGAAAGTGTTCATTTAGAAGACTAAGTTTCAAATTATGCGAAAGTGTATTCTAGATTCAGAAATTATTTTTGAATTATACAGTTAAAAAGTATATTTTAAATTGTATAATGTAGATTGTATAATTTAAATATTATCCTATAAATTTATTTTAAATTACACAAACTTGTACAGTGGTTTTAGTTATCATCTAGCGTTAGAAGAAGTCTGACATTTGTAACATCTTTCTAAGCTTTACACCTAGGTCAGGACAAAGTAGGATTTAAACATTCATGGATGTATAGAAGGAAAGCATGGGGCGTAAAAAGAAATCCATAAATAAATAAACAGGCCCTTTCATTTATTAGGTAAGCCCATATTAGTCCAGATTTTATGAAAGTGGAGAACTTCTTCCTACACCTCCGTAGTTTCTTCCTACACCTTCATTTTTTTTAATTTTTCTCATTATCCATTTTGAAAAGACTCCTTTGCTCTTGTGAAGATTTTTTTTTATATGTTTAGTCTTTCATATTAGTCTATTCTGAAAACAAAATTTCACGTTTCAGAATAAGTTGCTCGAGAAGCATAATTTAACTTTCGGATTCGAAAACAACTTTTTAAAATGAACAATTTCATAAGTCAAACAATACATCTCTATAATGTTTACAGAATGACTATTCCGAAAGAAAAAAAATATACTTTCATAATACTTTTAGAATGGCCTATTCCAAAAATTATTTTTAGATCTGAAAATGACTTTTGAAATAGGCCATTTTTGGAAGACTTTCTTTTGTCAAAAATACTTCTAGAATAGGTCATTTCTGAAGCATTTTTTGTTTGTGGACAAAACTTCCCCACACGTCGTGCATAACATCTTTTCTTCTTATTATTTTTCTTTTCTTCTTCCATTATCAATAATATACAATAATGACGACAAACAGTGTTTGTAGGATTTATGGAGATGAATTTCAACTTAGGATTATGGAGATGGAAGTGAAAGGAAAAAAATATATGGAGATATATTATAGAAAGTTAAAACAAGTATTGCAATCTTTAATAAAAGGCATCGTGGAAAAAAAAAAATATAGAGATGCAAGAAGAAGCTTTCATGAAAGTGTCATCCTTTATGGCTTACACAACAAACTTAACGATAAAAAAATGAGTCTCACTAAGAAATCCATTGTAATATGTTATCTTGAAAGAAATACACAAATCATTTGTGTGCAATTTTTGAGTTGAGAATTTTTTTTTACTTTTTAATGAGACGTCATTCATTTTGTTCGAAGATTTGATTAATGCCATATACTTATATATAAAATTCTTAATTATAATTGATCTTTTTATCCATACAAAATTAGGGTTTAACAACCCTAATTCGTGATGCATGGGGAGAATCTGGTTGCTAGAATCCTTTTGGTTGAAGTGTTGCCTCCTGTTTGAGAAGCCAAACAGCAGAAGCATAATCATATGCATTACTGTAAGCACACTGATCCTGTTCAAAAGTGTTTATTCATATCGTAAAAAGCACATAATGGATTATAACCAAATTCAGAGCTTTTTAAAACAATGCATTACAATAATTATCACAATTTGTACTCTCTTTCCCACTGCTTTGAGGTGTCAACAGTTACAATCAAACAAGCAATTAGCATTATACAATAAGCAATAAGCAATAAACAATGACCTAACACGTCAGCATCACTTTTGAATAAAATAAAAGTTATACTGAGGTTGGAAAATAACTTCTCTCTTTTTTTATGAAATGTGACAATTTCACCCTTTAGTTTGAGAATAAAAATTGTATAATTTTTTTAGAATACCCAAAAATACTTTTTTTCTAATAAACCATATTCCAAAATTTGTAAAAAAGAAGATTCTGTTAACCAAATGCTTCATTAGAATAACTCTATTTTTTTTTTTTTATTTTGAGGGAAGTTACTAATTGAAATAAACGAAAATTAATTCTTTTAAAATTATTCGTCCTATATAAGATTTATATAAGTGCGTAATATAAAAATACATTAAGTATGAGAAATAAAAACTATAAATACAAAGTATTGTATAATAACTTTAAATGGTTTTTTAGTAGATAATTAAATGTTTAAAATTTTTAAAAAATGTAAAAAGTGAATTTTTTAAAAACAATAGTTATATATATATGTCCACTAATTCACTTTTAATCTTGCTAGTTATTGTTTATTTGGATTAAAATATCATATAAGTACAGATAAAATAATATGATCAGTTAGTTAGCTTGATATAAATGAATAAATTATAAGTTAATTTTTAAGTTCTCACCTTATACGTTTTTCTCATTTTAATTAAAAGAATTAAACGAGGGTATTAAAATATATTTATGATGATATCAAGTGGCGTTTCAATGTGAATTAATCCGTCAAGTTCAATTAAATTTATTTGGAGAAAACCGACGGTATATATTAATCATAATTTATCATACAATTTGATTATTTTGCTTACGAAGTGCCAAAAACATTATATATGTCATTTCATTTGTACTTTTAGCATCAAATTTGTCTATACAAAATTAAGGTGAATAGAACTTGAGACCTATAAAATATATGGACATGCCAACCCCCAAAGTACACTGCTTTTTGTTGGCTGCACTTTGTCAAATTTAACAATACCTTCTAACCATTCTAATTGCGCACATGTCAAAAGAACCAAAATCAAAATTCCAAATTTTCAAGCTTCTTGCCAAAAGCACCAAACAAAACACCAAGATAAAATCTTCTTTTACTCAATAATTTAATACACTTAAAATACTCTTTTAGATATAAAATTTGAGTGTATATTCACTTTGGTTTCTTTTAAAGATGCAAATGACATTCATTTGATCTTTAAAGGAATTAACATTAATTTAAAGTTTAATAAAAAAATAATTGGCATCACCTTAGCTTTATGAAAGAAAATACATTAATTTGATTTTTCTATACATTAGCTTTTCCTTTAACATAAAAACTTACCAGTATTATGTTGATACCAAATTTAGATTTTCTAACAAGCTTTCCCATTAGAGTCTTTGCTATTCATAAGAGAAAAACCAGTTAGAAAGAGGTCATCTAAAAGATAGCTACTTAAAAAAAACATAATAATTTTTTAAAAATATGAAACTTTTATTTTTATATCAACACAATTTTATTGACGAAAATGAAGTTCCCTCAGAAAAAAATTCATACACAAAATCTCAACCTTGCTGATAGGGAATAATGACTAGCTTTGTGGAAAGCAGTGCTCCATAGTTTAGTATTCTGTCTGCAAACGCCACTGGATTGTGACACTCTTTTCTGGTTTCAACTCAAGCAAGCTGTGTCCATAATCCATTCATCTCATCATAATTGTTTTGCTATTTTTTTCTCTTTCCCTTTGATACAAACTCTGCAATGCATTGAATATAAATAATACTTCACACACTTTGTTCTATCATTGCTCAAAACATCCAAATACCCTTCTCTATCTCTCTCCCTTTGATCATAAACTACAAGACAAGAGAGAGTGAGAGAGAGAGAGAGAGAGGGGTTGCAAAACATTGCACCATACGTTAGGTTGGTGTGACAAAATCTTGCACATGGAGCTGATCTAGCTAGTGCTCAGTGTAAATGCATTGTTACTTTGTTAGTACTGTGCTATAATAGTGCCTTCTGACTCTACTCTCTTGCTCTTCCTTATTGCCTTAACGTAACTCCTAAGCAACAATCACTGAGTGAGTCACCAAAAGTGAAAAAAACTACAAACAATTCGTGTTCTTTTCGCAAAGCCAAGAAGCAAGCACAAACAGTGAGTGAGTGATATCACATTCTTTTATATACTCACACCATTCCATTGGTGCAATTTGTCTCTCCAAAGGAAACCAAAGAAAGCCACCAAATGGATCGGCTTTCATCAGCAACTACATTTGGAAGCATGCATTATGATGGCAGTGGAAGCCAAATGGGTTTGATTTGGCAGCAAGCCAGAGCACCCCTTGTGGTTCCAGTGCTGAAATTGCTAGTGGCTTTGTGCCTAGCCATGTCAGTCATGTTGTTTGTGGAGAGAGTTTATATGGGGGTAGTCATAATCTTTGTGAAGTTGTTTAGGTACAAGCCAGAAAAGAAGTATAAATGGGAGCCACTCAGGGATGACCTTGAGATTGGAAACTCTGCATATCCAATGGTTTTGGTACAAATTCCTATGTACAATGAGAAAGAGGTAGTACTCAAAATTTATCACTTTTGATAAACCCCTTTTTTCTGGAATGGATATATTGCTGTGACTTGCATTGTTTCTTGGAAAAGAATTTTTCTTTCACTCAAAGTTTTTTGTGGGTACTGTTTCATTGCTTGCAGGTGTATCAATTATCAATTGGAGCTGCATGTGGGCTATCATGGCCGTCTGATAGGATTATAATTCAAGTTCTTGATGATTCCACTGACCCAATCATTAAGGTTCACATTATCTACGACAAGTTGCTCCTTTATATTCAAATAACTAAACCATGTTAAATATTTCTAGATCTTTTTCCCTTAGTCATCAAAAGCAGATATTTTCTACTCTCTAAGGGCTACTAAAAAGCAAGTTTACTCACTAGTCATATTTTACATCAACTTGCATGGAAAAATTTCCTCCACAAAACAACATTTAACAACAAAATTACCTTATGAGAAAATCCAAGGCTTCTCGAAACACAATTGTGCAAGTCATGCTTCTGATAAAGAAAAATGGCCATCATCGAGTTGTAAAAGAAAAACATGATTAAATCCATGTTAAACTAACTCATTCATTTATACCCTAGACTCCTTGTTCTCTCTGATCAGTAGTTTGTGCTCACATGACCTTTCTGTTTCTTTAAACCAAAAATACACAGAAAATGGTGGAGGTGGAATGCCAGAGATGGGCCAGTAAAGGCATAAACATAAAGTATGAGATCAGACAGAACAGAAATGGATACAAAGCTGGAGCTCTTAAGGAAGGCATGAAGCATAGCTATGTGAACTTGTGTGATTATGTGGCCATCTTTGATGCTGATTTCCAACCTGAGCCCAACTTTCTTAGGCGCACAATACCGTTTCTATATCACAACCCAGAAGTTGCACTAGTCCAAGCTCGATGGAAATTTGGTAAGTTTTTTCTCATTAAACCTTCATGAAACTCCTTTCTGCATGCTTGCTTTAAAACTTAACAAATGAAAACGGTGTTCTCCAACAAAGGATCTGGCATCTGGTGTCAAAGTATAGCTGTTCAGTTAAAACTTTCTTAAGTTGCAACTGATTTATTTATATGTTTCATTTTATTAAAGTAGTATACCTCAAAACTTGATATAACTCGGAATTTTCTCTCTTCAGAAAAATGACATGGTAGATGAGCAGTTCAAACTGAAAAATAAAATGAAACTCTTCCTTCACTCTGCACTGGTTAAGAGTCAAGAGCATTGCTTAAAGTGAGGTCTAAAGACAAAAATTGGGCTTCTCATGAGTGTTCAATCCTGAACGTTGAAAGAAAATTCTTAGAGCATCATCTCCAAGCTTAACCAATGGACTAAAAATTAAGATACAACCGAAAATTTAGTGTCAGTGTTTCGTAGAACAAAAGTCAATTTGCTAAAGCAAATAATAGATCAGTTACAAAAAGAAAGGTCTGAAACCAATATCTTCGCTACAAAAATCTAACAAAATAAAGGATTTTTCACTTTACAAGATAGAAATTTGTCATAATGTAGAATGTAGATATCTTCCTTTGGGAAGGTGTGGTGTGACAGTAATATAACTTATGTATGGCAGTTAATGCTGATGAATGCTTAATGACAAGAATGCAAGAGATGTCATTGGACTATCATTTCCTTGTGGAGCAGGAAGTTGGGTCCTCAACCTATGCCTTCTTTGGTTTCAATGGTAAATCATTTCCCTAAGAAACAGTACAAATATTTTTGTTGGGTAGTAGAAGCAGTCATGTGAAGGTAGATGATATGTTGCAGGCACTGCTGGTGTGTGGAGAATTTCAGCATTAAATGAAGCTGGTGGATGGAAGGACCGCACAACAGTGGAGGATATGGATCTGGCTGTGCGAGCTGGTCTCAAAGGTGGGAAATTTGTGTATCTTAGCGATATCAAGGTATGACTGAATCATTTAATTGCATGTCTTGTACTCAAGAGTTTGTTCAGTAATTTCAGTAATACATCTACTTTCTATTGTGTCTCATCTCCTATACTGAATTATTTATTTTCTATAACAATTTATCTGAATAAATTTAGGTGAAAAGTGAACTGCCAAGTACCTTCAAAGCCTTTCGTTATCAGCAGCACCGGTGGTCATGTGGCCCAGCTAATCTTTTCAAGAAAATGGCAATGGAAATCATGAGAAACAAGGTATCAGCTTCCTTGTAACATTCAATTTCCATAGTTTGTTTGAAGAGGCCAAATTATGTTATTATCCATCATCTTCTCTTCTAATTCCTTTTTGCCATACCATGCAGAAAGTCTCCACGTGGAAGAAGTTTTATGTGATTTATAGTTTCTTCTTTGTCCGGAAAATCGTAGCTCATTTGGTCACGTTTGTATTCTACTGTGTGGTTATGCCAGCAACTGTTCTAGTTCCAGAAGTGGAAGTACCTAAGTGGGGTGCTGTGTATATACCTTCTATCATCACACTCCTCAATGCAGTTGGAACTCCAAGGTAAGCATTATAAGTTAGCATTTTTTTGGAGGCAAGGTTTTCTTGTGTTCATCTGTGAGTAACTTGTCATGAACTACTTGTGCAGGTCAATCCACTTACTCGTGTTCTGGATACTCTTTGAAAATGTTATGTCGATGCACAGGACCAAGGCAACACTTACAGGTTTGCTAGAAGCAGGGAGAGTAAATGAATGGGTAGTTACTGAGAAATTGGGAGATGCCCTTAAGACAAAATCAGGTGGCAAAGCAGTAAGGAAGCCTCGTATCAAGATTGGTGAAAGGTACTCCTATATAAGGAAAATACTCTACTTTTATTAACTTGTTATCATTTATCGCAGAAAAATCACCAAGAAATTATGATTTTACATGGACACGAGTTTGCTTTATGGCAACAATTTTACAAGCAACTTAATATGTGATTTTCATAACTAGCATTCACTATTTTCACCTTCATTACTTGTCTTTTGATGATTAACAGGCTTCATTTCTTGGAACTTCTAGTGGGGGCGTACCTCTTTTTCTGTGGATGCTATGATCTTACGTATGGGAGGAACCACTACTTCATATATCTTTTCCTGCAATCTATTGCCTTCTTTGTTGTAGGGGTTGGCTATGTTGGCACCTTTGTTCCTAATTCATAAAGGAACTCCTTTTCTCAGAATTATTCCACCTGGCTGTCATCCCATTCACTTCAAGGAACAAAATGCAGTTTCTTCTTCATAGCCACCATTCAATTTGTTTTAGTACCATACATTATTTTACAACCATTATTTGTCATACTTTGTATTGTTTTTTATGGACAGACAAAGAACATAGATAAACAAAACAAAAGAAGTTTGTGTATTACTTGAAATCCCTTGGAAAGAATTATCAATAAATACTATAATTGGAAATCAAGAATACAGAAGCAAGTTGGCAGTTTCTGCTTCCCACCTTCCCTTCTCTAGCCTGAAAAGTTAAGCTGCGTGACAAATGTATGATTTCTTGATCTTTGCTTTCAAAGACGACTTTGTTTTAATTTAAATTCCACAATTTATTAATATCTTTGAAAATGAATAAAGAAAAAAAAAACCCTCAAATATGAATCTTGATTCATTAAAAAACAAACAAATTAGAATTTGCTTAAAAGTTGATGTTATTCAAAAATAAAATTACCATAAAAACTAAACTGGAAATAAAATGGAAGTACAGATATTGCAGCATCTCGAAGGCTGCATATTACACTTTTTGAGACTTGTGATGGAGGGTACCGTGTTGTTCTGAGGGACCATCAGTTGATACTTGATGATGTCTTCACACTTTCAGATTAAGCTTTCAGAGAAATTAATCATATCAAGTAGCGACCATTGTTCTTTTTTAAGCTATATGCATATTATTGTTTAAAGCGAATGCATTCTCAGGGAAGTGGAATCTGAGGTTTGGCTTAGCATGAAACTTCTTCAGATGGGACAAATGGACCTAAAGACAGCATCAAATGAAGATTTTCATTATTCAAATTATCATCACACATTATAGAGTATCTAAATCCATGTACCACCTCGGACAGATTAAATTCTGATTTTACAGAATACCTTCTAGTGCATGCCAAAAAAGATTGAGAATTCTTAATCCTGAGAAATCCCATGGTAATAGTCTCAATAAGAATATAAAATTCATCTTTATATATATAAGGTTACAATAACTTTTTTCTTCTTCATGAATTCACATAAATAACAATCATCTACAAGTCTACTCGGAATGCCTAATTAGAAAAACAGTTTTTCATATCTGAATTCAGTACCATATTGTATTTAGTATAATATAACTAAATTACTATGTAGGTTTTACAATTTATTAAAAATAAGATAAACTAGAAATTTTAACACGTGTAAAGGAGATGTCACAATGAAAAAAAAAGGGATGAGTAGGTAGGCGACTTTTCTTGTGCAATAGAAGCCACAAATATTGGGAAAGAACATACTATTGAAAGGAAGTAGAAGATAAATGTTAATTGACATCATTCTCATCAAATAAATTATCTATAAATCTAGGTCATAAATCGAGCAATCTACAGTGTGTCTGTAGAATTCCATAAATAATTATTCTATATAGTGCTCCCCGGAAGAATCAAGAAAACTGAAAGAAATCAAAATAAAATCTAGTCGGGGAAAATCGTCCATTCGACCAGGAAAATTCTCAGCTAGGACTTTAATCTGAGAGAACTTCTTCCCCTACATGAAACAATCTCATAAACAAAGCTCTCTTTGATGAGCTTAGACCAATACAGGTTATCATCACTGTATTCCCATTAGTTTCTGTGCCCATGTTGAGGAGAAAGAGAACCCCATCTTCTTCTGCCTGAAGAATAAGAAATTGTTCATCCATCAGTAAAGAGATAGCCGATGGATAATTATATTTTAATCATCTTCCAGAATCCCAGTGTTTACTGCTGAAATGCAATGCAAACTGTTCAAATGACCCAACATAGTTACAGTCTTGAAGCGGACACGTAAAGGGAGAATAGATGCAGGTCACTTCATGGTTATTAGTGGTCATGCAATCCACATTTTCATTGCAACCTTATTCTCTGTTTCGACAAGGGGCTTTGATTGATTCAACTGTAAAATCCACATCTCCACTCAGCATAGTTCTGCTCCTGGGAAAATCGAGGATGCCTTCATGTAGAAGCAACTTAGTTTGAGCGTTCAATCTGCAGATTTCAAAACTAAAAAATGCATGTGCACACATTTAACCGCATCCATGCCTGGATACCTGCACACCTGAATGCATATGCGCCGACACAAACACTTGTCTTAGAGTATAGATACAGAGCTTCCACAAATAGCTTGTTGAGAACTCAGGCATTCATTTATGAATAAATTGAAGTAGTTATTACTGTTACGAAAGGATAATTTTAGAAAACTATAAAATTCAAGCCCCAATGCATTCTCACTGATTTCTTCTCCCTGGAATCAGATTAGTAATATAACATGAGTGCTGCTTTAGAATTGACCAGTTAATAATCAGGAACAGAAACAAAATAGGCAGCCATAAGCGATTGAAAGAAATAAAATTCTTAAACATAGATCTGAGGAAAAGCTCAACCTAAAACCACCACGGAAAAATACAGAACAAAATGAATTTCTCAAGCTTAATTTATGCCATGGGAAAACCGTGTTTCTTTAAAGTCACATCATGACGCTGTCACTGTTATATATTCGTGTGAACCCGATATAAAGACACGAGCATGCTGTTATCATGAATTTAAATTACAACAGTGCCCTTGAAGGAAGTCCAGAAAGGAACAATAAGAGAAAAGTTTAAGTATAAGCAGCTTCCAATGCAAAGGTAATAATCTCTTTATTCATTGTTACACTTCTTCCTTGGTTCCAGGATTGTATCCTTTAATATTTTAAGAGTTTCATGAAATAAAGCATGTTGAATGTGCAGACCACAATAGGCAAATTAGTTGCACCAGCTAAATGCTAATGACAGCCTGCCAATGATCCAATAATTAACTAGGCAGCAACTCGTGGGACATACAATACACCAAAATCACTTTATAACCCAATATCACCAAACAGACTTGATATTGTGTCAGAGTATGGATCATGTTAATAAGTTCTTTCACGTAATACACCATTTTCTTAAAAACGTTTCACCAAAATCTATAGCCATCCCATATAGAAGAAAACACATCTCATGGTCACTCAGTCTTTTTTCAATCAAACTTTTAAATTGCCTTAATGCACCATTTACTTAAAAACGTTTCAGCAAAATCTATAGCCATCCCATATAAAAGAAAACACATGTCATGGTCACTCAGTCTTTTTTCAATCAAACTTTTAAGTTGCCTTACTTTTGCTTGTTTCTTCACTGGAAGGTCAGAAGGAAACTCAACTAAGCATAGGCCTTCTTTCTTCATAAAAGAAAAGTAAAAACTTTGGGTTCATAACATACAAGATTTAGGTATAAAACAGTGCCTTTTGACATGCTTTTGTGGAAATGTAAGAATCTAGTAATGAATGCCAATGACATCATTACCTCATTTGATTCTGTTCTAAGAGGACCATGCCCAATCCCGGTGCTTTCTGTGATGATTGGTGGCCCATCTGAATGATCTCTACACTGTGGGAACTCCATGGTGTTTCTTCTCGCTTGCCAGCTGCAAAGTAAAAGGAAACCTCAGCACACGCCTAATTCCACTAGTTTAAAAGAAAATATCAAAATGGTATGTTCTGAAAAATTAAAAATTAATTTCACATAAAGCACTTCCATCAGTTGAATTATTTTTAACACTTTAAATAATACATTCTCCTGGGATAAGACAGGTTTGATTGGTTATAGGACATGATATCCTTTACGGCTCCAATTGTTCCACAAAATATAACTTCTTGTGGAGAGGTGGGCTCTTTCCACAATTTCCTCTCATTGCAACAAAATGTGTATTATTTAAATGCAGTGTTGAAGTATACGAAATTTTTTTGCATAATAATAGAAAGCAACTCTTAAAGAAGATGTCAAAGGTTGTTTTCTGAAATAAATCGACCACTATAAACTTGTAAGATGAAACATCATTTTCAGAGAAAATGCAATCAAATTAGAAATATCATACTCTGCAATGACTTGCATTCATCGAAAAAGGCTTTCAAGAGACTGTTTAACATTGAACTTTTTTTCACCATTAGTACATGTCATGAAACAAATGGTTGGCAGAAGCCTGGTTTAAGTTCTTTTCATCTCCTTGAGGATTTTTCTGATTTCAACAATCAAATAAATTATTTTGACCTAAAAATAGGAAAATAAATAACACATTTTCCCCAATACAAATGTAGCATTATAGTAAATAATTTGAATGCCATTATCTACCTCCCCAGAACCATAGCCGCCAAGTTCCTTTTCTCGTTTCTCTCTCTCAGAAATCTCCTCCTCTCCCCAAGAAAACAGACATGGAACTATTGTTGAAACTGAAGCAGAAGACCCTTCAAGTGATATGCTCTCATAGTAGAAAAGCTGAGAAAGAAAAGAATTAAAAAAATATATAAATAATTAATAAGTAAAATAGAAATTGATGCAAAAAAATAGTTTTACCAGCAAAAATAAGAGACGGTAGAGGATAAAGTGTAAGAATAACCAATGGTAGAAGGAAAGCGAATCGGCGAAAGACTGTCACAGCGAGGTGGTGCTGCTGTCTCCGGTGAACGGTGACTGATACAGGGAGAAGTAACACGAAACTCACCGTTTCAATTGGCTCCTTACATCACCGATTCAGCGGTTTAAACTGGACCCGGTCCGACCGGAATGGCTAGTTCAACAAAGTCCGATCGGCTAAATCACCCGCTCCGGTTTTTGTTCATAAAAAAAAAATTGAGAACAAAAAGAAATTATCTTCCAATTTTATGAACTAAAAAAAATAAACGTTTGAAATTTGACATCTAAGCATTTTAAGAATTGACATAGAGGGAGAGAGAGAAAAACTATAAATTAACCATATAAATTGATTTAAGAGTATCATATAATCACATAATCACATAGTACATAATAAATTTATTGATTTTGTAATAATTATTTTAATATTTTTATCTGGATGGAAAATTTTAAGAGACTATTAGTTTTTAAAAAATATCTACATTTTTTGGATATAATATTTATGAAGAAATTTAAATTCTATATTTTTATGAAAGCAATTATATTAATTAAAATCGCATAATTTTAATTTTATAAAACATGAAAATTTGGTAACTCTCCTACGTCTTTTAATTTTATCTCTTTTCTTATATCTTTTCCTTCTCCATGAAGAAATATTGTTGTAATCAAAATACCATAACGAATCATGTGTCGCAGACAATCTTTGATAGTATTGTCTTCTATGATACAAATAGTGTCTGGTTTCTATATTGTTTAGTTTTGCAACAAATTCGTCCCGTTCCTTAAATTTATAAATTGTACGATCAAAATATTTCCTTTTTCCAATGACATAATAAAAAAATTTATTCCTTGATATACCAAATTATTAAAATTAAGTAACTTTTTATAATGAATTAAACTCGAATCTAAAGTTGGTTTTGAGTTCTTGATATACCAAATTGGAGCCTTGAGGAGAGTGTATTATTAATCAGAAATATGAGGGGTCTTCATTCGCAATTGCTTCCTCCACTCCCACAGTTGCTTCCTCCACTCCTGCTTCCTGCATCTAATCAAATGTGTGAAAGGATTTTGATATTCCCGTGAGTGAAGACAAAAAGGAAGGAAATAGTGTTGCGGAGGAACTGCAGGGATACTATGAAAGGAGATATTGTTAAATTCCGGAAATCATTTTTTGGAATTTAATTTTTTTTCTCAAAGTTTAGATTTATTTCGAAAAACATATTTCGGAATGTAAATTTGATTTTCGAAAAACATTTGACGAAATATGTTTATGGAAAAAGTTTTTCAAAAGTCACTTTTGCATTCTGGAAAACGTTCTCTAGAAATCATTTTTGAATTTTGAAAAAAAAAATTCATAACTTGTTTTTACACTCTAAAGTGCATTTCGAAAAATGTTTTTAATAAATTTATTTTTACACTTCCAAAATGTATTTCGAAAAACGATTTTCTAAAACCAACCCAAAAGTAATTTTTATATTTTAAAGATATGATGGAGTGCACAAAGTAAACTAGGGGTGGAGGAAGCAATTGTCGTCTTCTTTTTCTCATTCTGCATGTGGCTAGCCCAAACTTATTCGATGTAATTTTATATTTCGTGTCAAACTTTTATGCTGTGTTTGCATCCGCAGACTGATACTCAGTGAGAGCGGCGAGTTGCAAGTAAAGTTGGTTGATATTTTTATGATTCTATTAATTAAAATAATAATAATTTATCAATAATATTAAATAAATAAATTTTATTTAATTTTAAATTAATTTTAATTATAATTTTTTTATTAAAAAGTTTATTTTATTAATTATATTATTTATAAATTTTTATAAACTATAAATGTTTATAGGAAAGGTATTTTTTTTTTGTTCCGGTTTTTTTATACATGTTACAGGTTTACACTCCTAGATCATTTATTCTTTTACTACTCTACTATCTTTTTTATTTGATCTTGGTTCGTAATACTTTTACATATTTTATGATAATTTTATTGTTTTTATTAAAACTTCTTGCAGATCTTTTATTCGTTTTGTTAAATTTTCTTCTATCATTTTGTCTTTACAATGATTTAGAGGATGAATTTTTCTAGATCCTAGTAGTAGAATTATATATGGATAATATGTAATGCTTATGCACCTCCGTACTTTTTTTTCTCTTTTTTTTCACTTACTTCCTCTTTCAAACTCTTCCTTTTTTTTAACTTTTTCCCTCTATATATCATCTGTTTTAGAATCTGATCACACCCTGGAGTATCTGAGAAATTAAGGATCATTTATAACCGATCATAATTTCAAATAGAGTAAGTTCATATTTGCTCTAAAGATCCCTTAATTTCTGTTTTTCTTTAGGTTTTTGTCATCAATCTTAGTAGGGACAGTTGAGAAAAATATTTCTCTCAACTTAATTAAGATTATACTGAAATTTAGTTTTGTTCTGATGACTTGTTCTAGATCCCTAAAGATTGGGTTAGTGCCACTGGCTAGTTTAGAGGAATTGTTTTGGGAAATTATCACCAGGTAAGGGAAGCTAGTAACTTATTTTTATACTATTTAGTTACTTTTAAATAGAACTCAGATAACGACTTGAATATGTGACTATCAGTACTCAAGTCTTTCTTGCAGGTCTGACTTGTCGTTGAGCACTAAATAAGTTTGATTATCTTGATTTTTGTGTGATTAATAGACCTTATTTGAGTAATGATGTTAGAAAATAGTATGCAAGAACTTTTGATTGTTGTTTGATGGATTGAATATGACT
>Ga0099825_1006341_pt1 | contig 14837 bp, 8 predicted proteins | sample SiratroredBW_FD_76838 | JGI IMG/M metagenome (GOLD analysis project Ga0099825, IMG submission 76838) | Root nodule microbial communities of legume samples collected from California, USA - Siratro red BW | ecosystem: Host-associated > Plants > Roots > Nodule | place: USA: California | collected... | reverse complement strand
TTATTATTATTGTTATTGTTGTTGTTGTTTTTTGTTGTTGTTTTCTTGTTGTTGTTTCAGAGTTGGTTAAACCCATTCTATAATGGACGCAAACATTTTTTATCTTTTTATGTCTTTATTTTTTCATTTTTTATCAGAGTCGGCCTAACCAATTCAAGTGTTTTTTTTTTTCTTAACTTTAGCGCTTGCAAGGCCGACGCTCTTCACATCTTAAATTTAAATAAAAAATAATATTTTCTACACTATGCATCAACTAGGCCAACACTTCTGCCACTTTTCTTTCCTCTTTTGCATCGGTACGATGGACACTCTATATGTTGAAAAAATTAAATTATTTCATGTCTACTTAGTGTGGGTTTGGTTCATACTACTTACATTTGTTTCCATCATCGACGCTAAACATAGTACTTCTAGGATTTGAGTTTTCGCTTTCAACGAATGTAATTCCCACATAACGATAAATAATTAAAAAAATGAAAACTAAGAAATGAAATTTAAAAAAATAATAACAATAGATAAAATTAAAGAAACAGATAAAGATATAAATATAAAATGTTAAAATTGTTTTTATATGTTACAAAATAAAAATAAAAAAAGATTCATTTCTTACTAAAATTGTTTAAATTTTTAAAAGAATATATATTATGTTTGTTTTCTATCTTTAGTTTTCATTTTTAAAAAGAGAAGAAAACAAAAAATAAGGTTTTTAACATGTCCATTAGGTTTTATAAAAAAATTAATAAAATAATGAAGAAAACATCACAGAAAAGTGGGGCCACAAAATCGAAAAAGAAATTTCAAGTTAAATAGAAAATTAAAAAATGAGTGAAATTAAAACAGAATCAAAAAAGTGAAAAGAGAACATAGTAACTACAGGAGGAATGAAAACTAATCTTTTGTAATCTTCCCTAATAAATTTTTGAAATATTATTTTTTGTCACCGTTATGGCACTAACATAATGTATCTTAGCAAATATTTCAGTAAATATTTCAACAATTATCTATGACAATTAATGGCATGCAAAGTAACTAGACATAATATCGAGTAACTAGTGGCATCGGGTGATTGGTCCCGCATAGACAGGGCACCAATTATTTATGACGATTAGTAACATATTGTATATTTCTTACTATCGCCCAATAGTAAACAACCTTTAAATTGAAGATGAAAAAAGTATTAGATAGTCTCGTGCATGAATGAGAAAAAGATAAAGCTCTATTATTATTATATTGAAAGCATAACTCAAGATATTTTTTTATCTTGATAGAGAAAGACATCTTTATTTTACTATAGAAGCTAGCACCTAATCTTAAATGAAAAATGTAACAAGTGAGGTAAGCCTCTTATTCCACACACATTCTCGCTCGTGATGACAAAACAAGTCACTCATATTGAATCTAGTGAGTGTCATTGGCGGTATTCTCATTGTGGCAACATTTATAGATGATGAAAATCTCCATAACCCAAGCACAATCTGGGTACTTAATGGTCTCTTGTAACTTTACTGCAACATCAGGAATTTCAAGACGTGAACAGTAATGAGTGTTGGTCGCAATCTTCACATGATATTCTTTGAAGGATAACTCAAATTCCTTTTTGTCGCAACTTCTTTCTATTTCTAAAAATTTTCCAGTGTCTTCTAGATTGTAGTTACATGACCACTTGTCACCACAAATGGCCCTTTGTAGTGGAGAGCCCATTCAGTTTCATTCTTCTAGGAAAACATCTTTTAATCTTCTTTGGTCACTATATCAACTAGCTTGTGAATCTTAGTCACAAACAAACAATCTATACAACTCTAAAAGCGTTTCACCAGGCTTTTGTCTTCCTTTTCAAAACAAAACAACTCTACAGAAATCTTTACCTCTTTTATAATGAGATCATTTGCAAGGGAAGTCACGTACATAGTAAATTGTTGGATCTATTCTTTGTGCTTCCCTCCATAAAAGAAAATGTACTTCTGATCTTCAACCTGCTTCATACAAGTATTGCACACCACATTATAAGTGTGTTTATCCAATCCTACTTTTCTATTTTACCAAGAGAAAATAATTGAATACTAATGCAATGGAAAATCTTACCAACAAAAAACTTAAGTTTAAACAAATATTATATATACATATATAGTTATAGACTCTTGTTGTTAAAATGTCTTCTATCCGAGTTGGTCTTGCTTTAGCAGCTAGTCTGGACATAGGAAATTGAGCATATGGATGTTTAAACTAATTTTCTTCACAGTGATTTGCAAGAATAAATTTACATGGTGCAACCTGAAGGTTTTGTGATGAAAGGTAAAGAGGCTTATGTCTGCAAGTTGAAGAAAAGTTTGTATGGGTTGAAAAACACCCCAAGGCAGGGGTACAAGAAGTTTGAGTCAGTTATGATCCAACAATGATTTAGAAAGACTACTTTTGATCCTTGTGTTTTTGTACAAAAGTTATCAAATACTGATTTCATTATTTTATTGCTCTATGTTGATGACATGTTTATTATTGGTCATAATTTGTCTAGAATATCCAGGCTAAAAAAGGAGCTTAGAAAGTCATTTGCAATGATGGACTTGGGACTAGTAAGTCAAATTCTTGACATGCATATTTCTCGTGATTGAGAGGCCAAGAAATTATGGTTGTCACAAGAAAGGTATAATGAGAAGGCACTTTAACGTTTTAATATGCATAAAGCTAAACTTCTAAAGTTGTAAGTACACCTCTGGCTTTACACTTTAAGTTTAGCTCTAGACAAGCTCCTTTTAGTGACAAAGAAAGAGAATATACGCAACTTGTTCCCTATGCATCTGTAGTAGGAAGTTTAATGTATGTAATGGTTTGTACAAGGCCTGATATAGATCATGTTGTTGGTGTTGTTAGCTGTTTTCTTTCCAATCCTAGTCTTGAGCATAAGAAAGTTTTAAAGTTGATCTTAAGATATCTTCATGGTACTTCAAATTTGAAACTGTGTTTTGGAATTGGGAAACATGTTCTTTGTGGTTTCACAGATTCTGATATGGCAAGGGATGTTGATTCTAGAAAATCTACTTTTGGATATTTGATTACCTTCGCATGGGGAGTTGTGGCTTAGCAATCCAAATTGCAAAAGTGTATTGCATTATCTACAAATGAGGTTGAGTTCATTGTTATTATTGAGGCCTGTAAAGAATTGCTTTGGATGAAGAAATTTATGCAAGAACTTGGTTTTCAACAACAAAGGTATGTTTTATTTTGTGATAATCAAAGTGTTATCCATCTTGGAAAGAATCCTACTTTTTATGGTAGATCTCAACATACTAATATGTAGTATCATTGGATTCGTGATATTTTGGACACTATTGGAGCTTGAGAAGATTCATACAGATGACAATGGTTCTGATATGATGACGAAACCTCTACCAAAGGGAGAATTTGAAACTTGTCGATTATTTCTGGGTTAGCTTTTGCCTTCTCGTGAGTCAAAGGGGGAGTTCGTTGTATGGGTCTCCTCAACTTAGGCCCAACAAAATTTTATATTTACAGTAGAAAAAAATACTTTGGCACCCCAAAGGGGTTTTAAGTGAGTAATGTAATGTGACTCAATAAGTTTTTACTCATTACACAAAAAAGAGTGAGAAGAAGAAATGGTGTCATCTTTCTCAATTTGGAGTTCTTGTTTACTTTGGGAGGTTGTTTGAGTACTCAATTGTGCTCTGATTTTTATGAAATTTCATCCACTTGTTCCTCTCACTGTAGGCATGAATGTCGTATTTTAACATTTTCATTTCTCTCACTATTTGAATGCACTCTATTTACCTCTTAAGTATATATGTTGGTGATTTGATGAACTAGTGGTTTCCATTATTTGCCTGTGAGTGTAGTGTTTGTTTGTGAGGTTCTTATTGTAAAAGGCTCTTGGTTGTACTCTTTCATATATATATATATATATATATATATATATATATAGTGGAGTTTTTTTCTGGACCAGGTTTTTTAGTTTTTGTCCCTCTCATTGGAAGTTTCCACGTTAAAAATTGTTGTGTGCTCTTCTCACTCCTGCATATTTGTTTTTCTACTCGCTCAAATTTTTGGATTGTCATATATTATACTTCTCTTATTTCTTTCAACTGGGCAAGTATTTATTTTACATGCATATAATTTGAGTAATTTTTCCACTGCGTAACCTTCTCTTTCCCATCAAGTGGCATCAAATTTATTTTATTTTTTTGGGAATTTACTTGATTGAATGATGGAGCTTAATTATAGTAAGATGATTAGTTTGAACGGGACTAATTATCATAAGAGGAGATGAAAAAATGAAGGATCCAACTCAGGTCTCATTCTTGTTTAATCTCTCGATGTTTCCTCCATCGATTTTTCCAACAAGTGGTATCAAAGTCAATGATTCGTCTTTGTGACCGGCTCAGATGAGTACAATTTAATCCAATGACCAACTCAAACGAGTACAGTTTAATTCCTGCATTGAAAGTCTTTCTGACGAATTTTCAGGCAAGTGTGTCTCATTATGATAACGGTACTTTAAAAGGATCGTTTGTGAGGTATTCGTGTTTAAAATTGCTTCTGCTCGAGGGAAAGTGTACCAATGTGGAAGGAACTCGTACTTGAGGGAGAGATTGTTAGGTATTGAAGTGTGAGTCGAAGTCCCACATTGAGTGGAAATGAAAAAGTTGAGCAACATATAAGAAAGAAGACCCATAAACCCAATGTCTTAAGGTTTTGAGTTTAAGGTAACGTTAATTTTTTGTGTGGGTCTGGCTCATAATTGTTGTGAGATCTTCTCAATGTTTCTTCCTTCAATTTTTTCAGAAAAGAATCATGATTAAGAGGTAGAATGTAAATAATTAGTACTTCAAAGCATGACTTCATAGACATAAGAATAGGATAATTTTCTCACTATTACCCTTTTTCTCTTTCGTACTTTTTTTTCTTTTTTATTACAATAGGTTTATCTCCATCTTCTCTTCTTTCTCTTTATAAATGTTCAATGAGAATAACATTAATTTTCTCTGTCTTAACTACTCTTTTGGATCACTATCATAATTAAATTGTATACAAACAATACTATCTTTTTCAACCTTATTGTCTTGAGAATGTCGCGACCAAGCTCACGACTGTAGACGGCGATCCAAAAATATAAGAAAATGGTGAAAAGAAAGAGATAGAGTCACCACCATAGTCTTTACGAAAAACTATGGAAAACCAAGAAAATAATAAGGAAAGGTCTGCGAACTAGAGATGAGCTTGGGAGTCGGTTACACGTGGAGAAGGTATTAGCACCCCACAACACCTGTCCTAAGACAGTACCTTTAATCAAATAAGCAAAAATCAAATGTGGTTTATTAAATATTTATTTTTCCTAAAAAAGAATACAAATAAGAAAATAATAATAATTTTTTAAATTAAAGGACCCGACAAGGATTCACCTTGCTCCTACGTATCAACATCCATAATGCGATGCGCAATTGACGGTGACAAGAGCTCACAACAGCGAGGTCGAAGGCGGTGACAAAGGTTCATGGAGGGGATGTAGTGGCTGTTTTGGAATCGTAGTGGTAGAAAAAAGGGAAAGTCATGGAGGTGAGGCAGTGGTACATGGTGTCGAGGATTGTGGTACCAAAACGGTGATGGTTAGGCTCTCTACGGCAGATCTGCGTTGGTGTTTGGGAGGTGAAGAACTTCTTTTGTGAAGAAGTTTCGTATTATATGCTTGAACGAAGCCAAAGATTCTTGGCTGAGACGCCATTAAAAAAATCCTTAAGATTGGTTTTGAAGGTATCAATAAAATGCAATAACCACCATGAAAATTTAAACACACATAAATATCCATAAAAAACCAAATACAGAGCACATTTGCAGCCTTAAAATAGAGATATAAAAGAATATGATTGAACACAAAAAATTTAACTATGACAAACCAGTGCAATTGTCAATCAAGAAACACATAATGACAAACCAGTGCAATTGTCAATGAGAAGCACATAGAAGACAATTCAAGTCACATGTAAAAAACAATTAGACAATATAGACAATGTCATACCTATTGAAGAAGTTGTCCAGAAAACTTCAATTGACGAAGATCTTTCTCTCGAGACTTCTCTATGCCTTTTCTGATTGTCGCCTCTTACTGTTCCTTTCTTGCTCTTGAATTTTGTTCCGAAAAATAGCCTCTGCCCCTTGTGTGTCTATTCTCACCGATTTTAATTTCTCTTTTCTTCTTTTTTTCTCTCTCCTCTAACCAATTTTTGTTTTCTTCTTCACTTTTCACTCACTAAATCCTCTTTATTCCTAGCTTGTCATGTGGCCACTAATTTTAAGAAAAATCTCCACTCCTAGCTTGCCACGTGGCAAGCAATTTTGATTTTTTCATTTTTTAAATTTTTGAATTTCAAACTTATTTTGAAATTATTTGAATTTTATTTTAACCACTCACCTTTTTTTCAATTTTAATTAATTCTAATTAGTCATTTATTTTTTCCTTCTTTTATTAAATTTAAAAAAAACATTTTTTTAACAAAAAATTTTAATCAATTTGATTTAATTAATTTAATTTTTTAATTTTTTTATTAAAGCATCTACAAAATTATGAATAAATCATTTATTATTAAAAATTTTATCTGTATATTTCTACCCGGACAAAATCAGGTATTGACATAGATGATTATCAAAAATTCAATTTTGCCAAAGTAAACCTGTCTTGTTAATTGTCTAACTTTTCAATATAAATTTAAAAATTTATGAAAAAACAATTTAAACGCATGTATTTGATAATGTCGCGTTTGTTTGGTTGATTTATAACCTCCCGTTTATTTTGGGCACAAAAACTTCATACAGCCACGATAAAAGTTGTGATTAAATAATCCTCGATGAAATTTATATATGCATTAAAAGTTTAACATTTTGATAATAATAGTTCATACTAAAAGTTTAACATTTTGAATTTTCATTTCTAAAAAGTAATTTTTTTCTATGTAAATATAAAAATATATCATAGTTTATATATACATGTAATTTCTATGAGACGATAGGCACACTACACCATTTTTTACTTTAGGCAACACTTATATCGCAACGCTCAGAAAACCGTTGTCTAAAATAGGAATAAGCAACGGTTTTTACATGTTGTCTAAAAGATAAGTTTTATTTTCAAAATGCCCACAATATATATGAAAAACGTTGCTTATCTACTTTAGCCAACATTTATAAAATCATGGATAAGTAATTTTTAATTTAAACCATGTTAACATTTTAAACCACATTTTTATAACTGTGGGTTTAAAGTGCCTTTAATACGAATTTGAGATTAGTACTGAATTTCCCAGTTATTGCACACTCTAGAAAATTTTCAAAGTTTTCAAAATCTCTAAACCCGCCCAAAGTAATCGCACTCTCCAAAATCACTACACACTCACGAACCCAAATGTCTTCTCCCAAAATCACTCTGCTCTGCTCACATTTCACACTCCGATCTGTTCCACTCTGCTGAGACTCTGCTTGCACAGTTTTTCTCACATCCCCTTGTAAGTAAAAGTTTTCTTCCTACTTTCCATTTACATGTTTCACTTTTTTCTCACTATTTCATAATCCAAAGAACACTGTGCAAAAATGGGGCTTTATCGTGATTGGTGGTGAAGGGAGCGTGGAACGTCAAAATCCTGGCCGCTGAAAAAGGGAATGAAACCGTAGCCCGCCAAACCCTAACTCCTTCGCCTCTGTCGCCTCCTTCTGAGCCATTATTTTCGCTTCTCCTACCGTCATACACTGCAAACGCATCCACTCCTCCATAAGTCGACTCCATTGCACTCACCGAGCAGCTTAGGAAGGAGAGCGAGTGCTATTTGATGTTCCTAAATTAGAACTTTTCCACGACTATGTTATTTGATTTTCCTAATATTTACCCTTCAACTTCTTAATACTCAGTATATATAAGCTTTTGACAGGTTTCAACTTAATGAAATTAGGTACCTCATTCTCTCGTTCTGTCATTAATCGAAGCAGTAATGTTGTTTCAATATAAGATTTTGTATTTTTTATAGAAGGTACAAAATCTTGTGCTAATAGCAATTTGATGACATTCATCCTTTTTAATTACTGCTTCCATCAATCCACGGATTTGATTTTGTTTGAGTTCGAGTAGAAAAGTCATAAATTAAAACCTATGTTACTTGGGAATTTCGTGTTAACTTAACATAGTTCCGTGCGGGCCTATGTTCGCATGGATTTGGGATTTATACATGTAAAGACAATTTATTGCCATGTTTCGAATTTAGTGTCACTGTTATTTTATTCAGATAAAATCTCAGAGGCTTCCTATATTTTGAATACTTTGAGTCAAACAACTTACTTAGCTCTTAATCCTTACAAGGTGTTGTCACTACACTACATATGGTGCATTGCTTTCATTTGGCTAGTTTCCCTAAAGGTATAATTAGGTGTTTCACAGGAAAGGGTTTTGAGATTAGCGACTTTCTTACAGTGCATCTGGGGTGAATTGCATAACGTAACATGCACTTCTTTTGGCATATTGTAACTGTTATAAGCATTGTTGGTGCAGTTGTTGATAGGGATGTTTATAAGCCTGTAGCATCCACCACATGCACTTCAAAATGCATTGCATGCCACACACCATGACAAAAACAACTTAAGATTCAAACAAAAACCACTATTGACTATTGGTATCTAATTAAGTTAGAGACTAATTTAGAATCTAATGGTATAGATCACTAAAATCTTGGTAGCTAATGTTAGATACCAATTATTTGACTTAATTGGTCACTAAATTTAATCATTACTTCTATTTTGTAGTTATTTAGCAACTAAAATCTAATTTGGTGACTATTTTGGTCACAATTAATAACCATTTCATTTGGTAGCTAAAAATTGACTCTAAACAATTTTTTTCTTGTAGTGATGTCTATGTTTCTAACCTCATGGTATATATAATAATAATAACTTTAATTAAAATAAATTGTGGCATAAATAACTTCTTTTCTCTTACTTCTACTTTTTGTTTCAATAATAGTAGGATTTTGATTCTCTTTGTAATTTTTTTTAAAGTAATTAAGATATTAAATTCTTAACTTAGTTATCAATTTTATTTGAAAATCTGATTTCTTTCGCACACCCTAAAATTAGATTAACTATAAAAAGACTACTAAATTTGTTCACAATTAAATACGCTTTTCTACAAGATGGGCCCCAATGTATGGTGATCTGTTTCTTGGATTCGTCCATAAGAATAAAAAAATACGTCTTAATCACTTTAGTTCACTCTCATCCCCAATTTAGTTCTTAAAATTGTCTTTGAAAGTCATAAAAGTTCTCTAGAGATTACCTGTGCTCTAATTTCTAGCAACCATACATTGGGTACTTATTATGGTTATTTTGCATATTTTTTATTTATTAATAACCTATTTTTCATTATATTGTTAATATATAATTAGTAATATTGAAGACTAGCTTCACTGTTTTACAACTAAAAAATTTGTTGATGCTAATGAATGTATAAATGTCAATTCAAGAACTTGCTTAGTCAATTGCTTGCATTTTGTTATGAATTTTTCTATATATTAATGGTTATGGTTTATTGTGTATTCCTCCTGCCAAGCTTTTTATTTCTTGCAGGATTCTAACCTTGCTCAGACTCTTGCCCAGTTGCAGTTAGAACAAATTGAAATATTTCTTAGGCTACCATACTTTCTCAATTTTTAATGAATGGTGTATTGCTCTGATCATTGCTTGCTGATATAATTTATCAATGTTTGCTTTGGAGTGGAAATTATAAATTGTACAAGCAAGTCTGATATTCAAATTGAAATTTTGTTTTGACTTGTTATAGAGTGCAATCAGTTTCTAGCTATTTTATGTGATTGCAACAATATTGGGCAATGTTTCATGCTTCATGAAGTAGCATTATTTTTAGGTATTTTACTTGTTTTATGCATGTTTACTTTCAGGTTCAATTTGAAGATCATATTGCAGGAAATAGATGGATGATTGCTGTTAATTTTTTTGAACTCTAGTTAAGCATGTCATAGTGGAGAGCATTGGGAAATACATGAATGAACTTTTAGTGTAAAATACTTTAAATGATTTGCTGTTAATTATTTTAACTTTTATTAATATTTTTTGTATATGGAACTCAAAATAAATTCAAATTGCACATTAAATGTATTTTTATTAGAATCATTATTATTGATTTTATTTATATAATTATTTATTCAATTTTTATGTGTATTATTTGTTTGAAAAAATATTAATTTATACATAATTTTAAAATATTATAAATAAATAAATAATTAAAACTTAAAAAATGGAATAAATATACGATAAAAAGACAATTTAAATAGTTAAACATAGATAATATGTAAATAAGCATGGTCTAAATACAGGTACATAAGCATGGTCTAAATAGAGGTACATAAGCATGGCCTAACTAATAGGCAACAAGTAAATAAGTGTGGTATAAATCATAAACAACATGTAAATAAGTGTGGTCTAAAATAAATAAGTGTAGTTTAAACAATAGGCAACATTTCATAAAATGTTGTCTAAATAATAGGCAACATTTCAAAAAACATTGTCTTAGTAAAACCGTTACCTAAAAGTTGGTCAAAAAGTGTTACCTAATGTAGCATTATAGGCAACGGTTTTATGAAAAGTGTCACCTTAGAGAAAAATCGTTACCTATAGTCTACAACAACGGACGCATACTCCAGACCTGCAAAATCATTGTCAAGGTATTGCCTAAAGTTTAGACAATGGTTTTTGGCTTTAGACAACACTTTTGAGTTGTTGTCTAAAATCAAAAATAGTGTAGTGGTATAAGAAGAAGAATATATTGTTTTCACGAAAAAAAGAACGTTGTCAATTAACCTCCTTCAGTTTTTTATTCATTCTTAACCTTCCTTAAGTTTGTGAATAATTAAGTAAGAAGACAAAAAAAGAAAAAAATAAAAGTTAGTGTCAAAATGGAAAAAGAAAAAGAGAAAAATGATTTTGTCCATTATCATTGGCTTTATATTATTATTTTTTAAATAGTTGTTGTTGTTGTTTCATACTGGACCTAAAACATCATTTTAATAAGTAATAAGTAACATTTTAAAAAATAAATAAGGTTAACAAATATACCAATTTTTATTATAAATTCGATTATATACGAAATTAGTAATAATCATTTATAAATATGCATTTCAAAAAATGTTTAATATATTTCATCCAAATATATTCTTTATAAGTTTGATCATAATTTGAAAATAAATAAATATTAATATAAATTTTGATACTTATATATTTATATAATTTTGCTTCCCAACTTAATTAATAGTTTTGTCCCTTTCTCTAATTTGTCCGATTTTATGCATTTTAGTTGGAGGTTTTGCTGGTCCAAATTATCTTTACCATTTTATCCTATAATAACTTCGAGGGCACAATATTAACTTGAGCAAAAGTGTCACAATCATTTTCTTTTTAATGGACAAAATTCCAGTTCTTTATTTAAAATGAATGTTAGATAGAGGAGTTAGAAAACTACTTTTTTTTCTTTATTTCATGTCTTTAAAAACTAAAATATGTCTTAAAGTACGTTCTTAAGTTTTAACTAAACATAACCTAATAAGAAATGACGAATCGTGGTCTTGGTAGCCCCATGAAACAGTGGTTGAGGAGCATCTTGTTGAAAATCATAACCTTTAACACTTCCATTATTTTAATGGAAATTTGGATCAAACTAGTATAATTTTTTTTGTAAAATTCTTAAAATTGTGTATTTTTTTTTAATTTTTCCAGATATGGGTAAATCGTGTAGAGGTTTCACGATATCGTTGTGAATAAATTGTGTCATTATTGTACAATTTAATTTAAGATTATGTGAAATGGGAAAAAGAAAACACCATTTTAGTTGAATGAATGAAATGGAGCAATAAAGATATTATTTTAATTAACTAATTAATTGATTAATTAAAATCGTTATACTATTGCACCATTTTAGGGTGATTAATTCTCTCACCCTTCCTCTCTCCTATTCTCCCCACATTGTGTTGGATTGTGTAGATAAAATTAATGCATAGTGATGGATCCATTTTTTAGAAATTTTGCTGAATATGTAATTATTGAAATTAATTTTTATTAAGTAATTGAAATAAACTTATAAGTTAATTTGAATTTGAACAGAAAAATAGTTGTCTGCTGTGAAAAAAATTTATCTAAGGTAGTTAAATAAAATTATGAATTTTATATAGTGAAAATTTAAATGATTTGAATTAAAAAAAAAGTTAAAACTTTTCAAAAAGGACAAAAGGAAACTGTTTAGTTTTTAAAACTTATTTAGATTTTTTTTCCTTCTTAAAACTAGTTTCTCTCTTTTTTTTTCTTCTTTTATAAAAATAACCATTGCTTGTAATTTTATAAAAATTCTCAAACTACTTTCACTCTTTTTTTTTCTTTTATAAAAATTCTCAAACTTATTTAGATTTCTTTCCTTCTTAAAACTACTTTCGCTCTTTTTTTTCTTTTATAAAAACATTGCTGTAATTTTATAAAAATTCTCAAACTACTTCTGCTTTTTTTCTTTTATAAAAATTTTTAAACTTATTTAGATTTTTTTTACCACAGGTAACTTTTCTTCACATCAAGTAAGTATTCTTTCATTTAAATTAACTTTACATTTATTTCAATTATTTAATGACAATTAATTTCAATCTTTATATATTTAACAAAATTTTCAAAATGGCTTCATCACTATGAACTAATTTTATGTGTACAACTCAATACAACATGCAAAAACAGTGAGAGAATTAATCACTCTGAAATCATACAGTAGTCTATCTATTTTAATTAATTAATAAAAATTATGTTTTCTTCTCTATTTCACACATAATCTTAAATTAAATTATACAATAATGATATCATTTATTCACAATAATATAGTGTAACCTCTGCATCATTTAGGCACACCTGGAAAAAGGAAGAGAAGTATATCATTTTTAGAATTTTACAAAAAAAGATTACACTTGTTTGAAAATTAACCGAAAAGCTTCTTAAGCTTGCGATAATATTCTGCCTAGTCTGAAATAATGTAGATAAATCCTCTAGTTAGGATATCATTTACTACTCCATTATAGCTTTGAATCAAAAGCACATATTTTTTTTCGAAAAAAATCAAAAGCATATTAGCTTTAAGGAAAAAAACGTGAGAAAATAAGTAAAGGCAAAGAAGATTATTTTAGTTGCTAACCTATGTGCTGTCTCCAGAGCGTGATCTGCTTCCTGAGTTTGCTGAGTATGATATTGATCTTTTGACCATAGTAAGACAGCTTTTGTTTGTGCTCTCTTAAATAATCAATAAACTATACATTTAATAAAATAATCAATAATTTATTGTCATTCTTACTATGTCTTCAATGTAAACCTTTTTTTTTTTGCTTTTTCCCAAGTCAAAATTTAAAAGTATGACAGAGATATGTACTTTGCATTTATAAGCTCACATACCAAAAACTAATACAAGGAATACAATGTATCAAATCCATTTTCGTCAAAGTAATTAAATTTTTAATTAAAAAACCCTTTTGTTCAAAATGAGGATTAAATAAATAATCATTGATTCCAGAAAAATAAAAAAAATTGCAACTATATGATGGAAATTAAAAATAAAATAGAAATAAAATTTAAAAAAAAGATATAAATATAAAACTTTGAAATTGTTTTAAATACTACAAAACAAAACAAAAAAAAAATTTACTAAAAGAATTCAACCTTTAGGCAGTCCCAATAAATATCTCCTTGAATGCCCGCCGCAGTACCTTGTCGTAACATCCCTCGGCCTCAACTCACCTCAGCACCCCACCGCAACATCAAATAAAATGTTCAAATCAGCACAATGAGTCATTAGATTGTATGGCAATTCATAATACAATTTTTTTTATTTTGAATTGCATAATAATTCAAAATACATTTTTGTATTCCAAATTGTAATATAAAAATTATATTGTATTATAGATTAAACAGGCTATAATATAAAAATTGTAATTTTATAATGTACAATTTGAAACATATTTTTTTTTTATATTTTAGACTCTATAATCCAAAATACAAAGATTATATTTTAGATTAAACAATATAAAATATGTTTCAAATTCTACAATTTAAAATATAATTTTTGTATTTCAGATTGTAAATTCATAATAAAATAATTTTTTATATTTTAAATTATATATTTGTATTGTGTAATTCAAAAAGTTTTCAAATTTCACATTGATAGATTTTAAAATGACAATTTCGATACTTTTAAAAGTATGCGGATGGAGGAAGAAACTATGAAGATGCAAGAAAAATTTATCAACAAAAAAAAGTGTTTGGCAAAGTCCATTAGATTTTACAAAAAATATAATGAGTAAAAACCAACAAAGATAAAAGAAAAAAGAGAATGTGAGAAAAGTGGGGTAAAGAAAAAAAATCGAAATAAATATATAAAACACAATAAAATCAAAACGGAATAAAAAAAAAAAGTGAAAAGGCCATTTGGCAACTACATGAGGAATGGAAACTAATTTTTTTGTTGTCTTAATTATGACCCCGATTAGGACACAATGTATGTCAACAAGTATTTTTATAAATATTTCCACACTCATTCAATGACATGTAAAGTGAGTAAACAACATGGATAATTTGGTGCCATGTAAAAAGGGCACCTAAACAAGTTTTAAAGGAGGGGCATCGAAAGAATTTCCCAATAGTAAACAAACTCCAAATCTCAACCCTAGTGATAAAAAAAAATGGAAAAAAGTGTTAGATAGTCATATGCTATAACGAAAAAAAAATAAAGATTGGTCCACAGGGAGAGATGGTGAGGTGAG
>Ga0099825_1006338_pt1 | contig 14841 bp, 8 predicted proteins | sample SiratroredBW_FD_76838 | JGI IMG/M metagenome (GOLD analysis project Ga0099825, IMG submission 76838) | Root nodule microbial communities of legume samples collected from California, USA - Siratro red BW | ecosystem: Host-associated > Plants > Roots > Nodule | place: USA: California | collected... | reverse complement strand
TTTTTTTTTTTTTTTTTTTTTTTTAAAAAGTGCTTATTAAACTAAGCACATTTGGCTTTTTTATGTGTTTCTCTAACATTTTTATTTTTAAAATAAACAATTTTTTATTCATTTTAACAACAAATTTATCTCTGTCTTTAAAATAAAATTACTATTTAAAAATACTTATTTTTAAAAAAATTATGTTTACACAAACTCGTCATTTTTAATTTATATTCTGACAACATTTAAATGCCTTTTTATCCCGTTGTCTATTTATTATATTTAATTGTTTTCTCACTATTAAAAAATGATTAAATTTAATTCCCTAATTTCAAATCGATGCAATTGAATTCCTTATTTTTTAATATTAATATAATTTTGTACCTTACATTTAGCACTATTAATCCATGTTAGTAACAATGTCACTAAAAAAAATTATTACCACTAACTAACAACGACTTTTCTTAAGTTAATTTTGATGAATTAAGTAAATTAGATCAATTTAAAAAATAAATTGGAAATATATATATATATATATAGTAAAACTGAAAAGGTAAGTCTAGGTTTATTCACGTTTATTTATAACAAATTATACTATAATAAGGACAAGTGGTTGAACACGCTTTAAAACTATATATTTTTCTTTTTTTGAGACTAGCCCTTAGTTAAACTCGATTTGTTATTTTCACCTAATTAAGAGCCATATCAATTCTAGTATTCCTATACAGAGATTTTGAAATCCCTTATATACCTGCTAATGATGTGTAAATTTTAAGTTATTATTCATCAGATAATTAACAACCTAGGAATAGGTTATTAAAGTAGGGTTACGAACCAGTAATTTATCCCTGTTAACTTAAAGGTGCATGGGAAGCATAAAATCGTAATTAGGTGTACAATAAACACTCCCCAATGCTACCGTGAATCTGCTACACTTCTATCAAACTTGGTTTTCGAATTCGAAAGTCTAATAAGCATAGGTTAAATCATTGATAACGCCATATATGTACACAAACATTAATTCTATAGGATGCTAAACGATCAAGATTCAGCCTTTGAAGCACTGTTTTTCTAATTGCACAACAAAGCACTAAAATTAACTACAAATGAAAAAAGCACAGTTGAATCCGAAAATAAAAGTCTAACTCCCACACCGAGCCATTTGTTTCTGAGAGGAAGGGAAAGACGGAATATGAAATAAGGAATATGGAATATGGAATATGGCTGGTATGCTGCTGCATGCGGTTTGAAATAGTTGATGACCCTAGCTATAGCTAACTCAATATCTCTAAATTCTAACACATACCATATGGGTTTAATTTCCATATATCATCTACTTCACAATGAGGTTTTAAACTGGTTCTGTAATGATTACAGAAGACATGGATATTTGTCCAGAAGCTATATTTAGCATATGCTGGGCATGTTGTTCCAGCAAGTTCCCAGAGTCCAAGCATACTCTTGATCAGCGGGGTCAGGTGGTGAAGCATTGGGCTGGTTTTCAAGTCCCAATGACTGACTTTCCCCTCTACGGTACCACTCAGGCATTGGCATTTCTAAGGGAAACTGGTTCAGCAGACTAAACAAGTCATCGTCCATCGAGTTCATCTCTTCCATCGGATCCTCCCCCATCACTTTCTTCCCTGTAATAAACATCACTTCAGGTTAGGGAATCATCACACCTTCCACCATGCAAATATTTTATACAGAATCAGTAAAAATATATACAGCCCTAAATATACTTTGTTTTCATAATACATTTTTAGCATATTATTTTTACATGGTTTAGAAATAAAATTAATTATATTTGACAGGAATAATAAAAAACAAAATTGTTATATTTAGAAAGATGTAAAACGTGTTCCTAACAATGAATTCAGACAGAAACCAAAAAAGGTGGCAATGAACCTTACTGAATAAAAAACCAAAAAAGTAATTTTACAAACAAAAATTGCATAACATATTTAAATCAAATAGGAGGAGTGACAGAAATATATTTGTTTACACACTCACCTTTTGATCGAGATTTATTTATGAAAGATCTAAAGTTCGGATCAATTTAAAAAGAGAGTGCATGCATATTACTAACATTTCCCAGCCAAATATATATATATATATATATATATATATATATATATATATATATATATATATTTGTTAGAAATAAGAGAAAGAAATTTATGAAAAAAGAGAAGAGTGAAAAAGTTTCACCTTTTGACAATTGAGAGGAGCTATTATCATCATCCCTCTGGTTTTCAGTAGTAGTACTGTTGCTACTGTTCTTCTTCATGGCTGACACCATAGGCGGAGTGCCTCCCTCCTCTGCATATTCCAAGTTCTTTCTCTTACAAGATAGCTTCCCAGCAAGGGTTGGGTCCTCCTCATTCTTGGACTTGTCATTGTGAGAAAGTCCTTGAGCCTCCATCACTAGAGCATCCAGCAGGCCACTGTTTCCTGGAGGAGACAATGGTGCAACTTCATAGTAGTCATTATTGTTATTATTATTATTATTATTAACCATGCTTGAAGATCCCATCAGGCCATCAACACCACTAGCATAGGATGAAGCAGGGGTTGGTGTTTGGTTGGAAGAGATGTCTGGGGTGGTGGAGCCCGGCACCATGGGAAAGGGTTCATACGGGGATCCTGCCATGAAGCCATGATCACCAAAACTGTGGTTAAGAAGGGTGGAGGATGATGATCCATACGGAGAAAGAGGAGATAATGGCAAAGCAAGATTTGTTTTTCCACCGTTTTCATTGGAAAACTTGAAGCGCTTCTGGCTTGGATTGATGTAACAGTTGGCAGAATCAGGTTGGTTTTGCAGCGGATTGGGATTGGAACTATTGGTTTGGGTAGGGTCATTGAGCTTCTTGGGGTAACAAGAAGATAGGAGTAAGGCAAATGATGCAGATGAATGAGGTTGGGGTTCCAAGTAGCGGTGTTGTAGATGGTATGCAGTGGCTTCTGCATGCACCTCAGGAGGATAAATGGGCAACCCTGCTCTCTGACGCCTTTTCATTCTGGTGTTCCAAAAGTTCTTTATTTCGTTGTCGGTTCTGCCTGGTAACTGAAACCAGAAACATGATAAGAATAGTGAGAGAAACAAGTTGTGCAGGAACCAAATCACGTAAAGGCTTGAAAAAGTTCAGGGTTTAGCCTCGGCAAGGAAAAAACTCGAGTGGGTCCTGATGAAAGTAAATTGTTGAAAGAAATAAACAAAGATGCCAATTTCATTTATTCAGACAAAAGGACCGAGGACAGATCATAGAAAATCCAAAATCTGACAATATGCATGAAACTGTAATTAATTAAAACGAAAAGGTTCTTAGCCATCGATGAATAGCTTTCAAATCAAATTTATCAGATCTCAACCAGATCCAAATCAGGAAAGTAAAAAAGCAAAAAAAAAAAAAAAAAAAAAAAAAAAAAAAAAAAAAAAGAAAAAAAAAAAAAAAAAAAAAAAAAAAAAAAAGGGGGTAGAAGCAAAAAACATGCAAATCATGTAGAAAAAGATCCACGCCAGAAGACAACACGCTTAAATCACAGATGTAACAAATTACAAACCAATGACTGCACTAACTATAAACAAAGGAATTAAGCACAAAGCAGAAGAGAAACGATGATGACATGAACGTAAGCCAAAAAAAAACGAACAACCGAAAAAAGCATAACTTTAAGTAAGCATTTTTATGTAAAGATGTAGATATACCTGTGCGGCCATTCGGGCCCATTTGTTTCCAAGCTTGGCATGAAGGTCGATGATGATTTGTTCTTCCTCAGGAGAGAATGCACCTTTCTTGAGATTAGGCCTGAGATGGTTGGCCCAGCGAAGTCTGCAACTTTTGCCGCACCTGAACAACCCAGAATTCTTGTGCACGGAGTTCCAATTCCCTTCACCGTGCTTCTTCACGTACTCTACAAGGATCGCGTCTTCCGCTGGGGTCCACGGCCCCTTCCTGACGCGACCTTTGACCTCGCTCTCGTCCTTCGTTGTGGCATTGCTGTCGTCGCCTGTTTCATCGTTGGTGCTGTCGTTGTTGGAGACTGTTCTCGCCATAACAGCAACAGAATGCGAGGTCGGGGGTTACAGGAGAAGGTGGTGTGTATGAGAATGTTTGTTTTCTTCGTATATGGGAATGAGACACAGTTGTTGCTTCTGCTGATGCTGGTGCTGTAGTTGTTGTTGTTGTTGTCTCTCTCCTCTCACGAGAATGAATGGAAAAGGGTGAACGGGAGAGAAAGAGAGAGAGAGAGAGGAGAGAAGAAATGGTGGTGAAGAATGAAGAAGAGACAGAGAGATGTAAAGGGAACAAGCCCTTCTGCCCTTTGTCTTCTCTTTGCTTCGGTTTGGTTTTGTTTTGTTTGGATTTGATGTTGAGACAGAGATAGTGGGTTTTATGGGAGAAGAAGAAACTGGGAGATACAGAGAGAGAAAGAAAGAAGGGCGTGTGGGGCCCAGGCCAAATGCAAAGGTAGCGTTGCTAAGGTTAATTTGGTGTTTCAAAACAGAGAAAAAAGAAAGAAAGAGAGACAAAGGGTGAAATATGTCACTAGAGGTGTGACCTATAATTTCGCTCCGATTTGCATGCTCTGTGCTACGTTCTTTTTCCTGCGTATTATTTTCACCTTTTTTTTAACTCCTATAATGCCTTAAAATATTATCAATATTAGGTATTTTAATTTATTTTATAAATAGTTATTTTAATAATGTCTTTATAAGTTTTTTTTCCTATAAATAAGACAAATTTGAGGCTTTATTTAAAGATTTAATTTTAGATAATTATTTAATTAAAAATAAAAATGTAACATAAGTTTAGAAATTTCAGCATAAAATTTTATTAGGTTGAATAATGTGTTGTGTAATGATTTATGTTTATTTTAAATGGAAGGATAATAATTCACTTGAAAATATGAGGAAAGTAAAGAAACAAAGAGTGTAGGAGAAGGCTGGGAGAAAAAAGGTGATGGCTTCACATTTTCCGTGAATTTTGTGTGTGTTTGTCTTGTGAAGACTTCTAGGTATTTTTTTATATGTCCCAAAATTTCAATAATTAAAATTATTAAACCTTTATGGAAATATTTTCACCATTTTCAGTTCATTAATACATATGGGATTTCAATGAAATTTCAATACATGCACTGGTAATTAAAAATAAATTAGCTGTCCTAATCTTGCGTAAATATTAAGTTATACACCCAGTTTCAAATTGTAATTAAAAGTCACACTTCCAATCATAATTATCTACATGCATTATCATTGTTTTAAATAATTATTTTTTCATTAGAAAATATAAATCATATTTGTATTAGTTGTCTCACTTTTGACTTTGATTTATAACAATATTTTTGATTATTTCAATAGTTAATGCCTTTTTCATTATATGTAATACATTTTGACTGTATTAATAATTCATAAAAAAATTATATCTCTTTATAATTAATATTTCAATAATATATAAGAATGTGTGTTCAAGTTCAAGTCAGGTAATGGAAATGTGAAAGATTGATTTTATTGATCAAGTCTATATATTTCTGAATTGTAAATTAAATTAAATCAACACAAAGTAATTAGTCAAGCTGGCATGAATGGAGCAAACTTGACTCAGTTTATTTTAAATCATAAATATTTGAAAAATATACAATTATCTAAAGGAAAAGACCTAAATCAATAATTAGTCTCAAAATCTTTGAAATCCAGTTACAAATAATATATACCTAAAATAATAGTGAAATGTTCTAGGAGACCAACCCAAAAATATTCAGAAAAAAAAAAAATCTAAAAGAGCTCTCAAATATTGTGGATCACTACCCTGCTTCGTCCTAAGCTTCTAGTTCTTCTAAAAAATATACAATGTCAATCAATAATTAATTACCATGTTTGTTTTTTAATAGTTCTAATAATTATTTTAAAGTCATACTAAGATGTTATTTAATCGGTTTAAAATACATCAAAATAAAAAATTTTAGATATTAAGTATGAAACCATTTAATGTCATTAATATTGATTAATAATCATTATTTGATAAAAAAATTATATAAATATGTGTACTAAATTTGATTATTGACTAAATTTAATTAATATATATCATATGTATAAGGATAAAATTAATAAGTGTTGACTGTAGCATTGTATGAAAAAAAAAATCAATTTATCTAAACTTTGATATGCATAATTATTGAACTATCAAAATATATAATGGTTGAATTAATAAAAAAAAAGTTATTGTATAAGGTAATCTTATCAAGAATTATTTTAGAATAATCTAATCCCTCTTTAAATATTTGTGAGTAGAAGTGTTTCATATATGTTATGAATATAGCATTAATATTAACAGTCATTCATTTAAATCATAAAATACAATTAAGTTTGAATATTTAAAACTATTTTTAAATTTATAAAAGGTAAAAGGCACTGAATGAAAATTCTACGATTTTTTTGTCATAAAAATATTATTATAACACAATAAAATAATTTAAACATTAATTTTACTTTTTAAATCATTTATTAAAAATTATATGCTAATATTAAATTATATAGATATTCATTTAGGAACCCATTATTCATTTGTGAAAGTTTGAATGAATTTATTATTATATTTTTTACATTATAGCCATTTTCAACATTTAATCTATATTTAATGCACTTTTATTAAACATTTTCACTCTATTTATTAAAGAAAATTGAAACCAATATTAATGCCATTATTGATTACTAATCATTATTTAAAAATTATTAAATTTAATGGCATTATATATAGATCATTACATAATTTTTTCAAATGAATAACACTTTTATACACAGATGAGGATTATCATAAATTTTAAAATAAAAGTATATATATAAGAGTTCCCACGTTACCTCGGTTTATTTATAAATCATTTTATGACACTCAAGATTAAAAGAAAAGTTTTAAAAATATATTTTATCTAAAATTTAAAATAAGACAACGTAGATTAAAAGTGCATTTTATTTTTCTTCTTTCATTTACTTTTTTTACTCAAGTTTTTTTTATCAGTGGGAAACAAAAACAACAAAACCAGCATAACCTAAAATCTTAAGGAAGATTTCCCAGAACATCAGCTTAGTAAAAGTTGTCGTGATGAACTTGGCAGGTACAAGTAACCATAGAAGATGTGGAAGAAGAACACTGTCTATCAAACCAATAAGCCCATTAAATTTATTACACAATAATTATAGTTTTTCTAGAATGATCAGACAGTAAAATTAAGTTAGAAGTCTTGACTAAACAATTTAATGGCTAAACTTTTTAACATTAACTTGTGTATTCAAAGGGTTAAAATCCACTACATCTTCGATTAATTAAATAATTAATACACTTTAAATAGGGCACTAAATACAATAACATTTGGAAAACATGCAGAGATTTCGGATGACGTTTATTAAGAAAAAAAAAAAAAAGAGTTTAACTGCTACATTAAACTTTAGATAAAGTGTTATGCCTTTTTTAAAACTACATCATCAATATTGATATTACTCACTTAAAGAAGTGTTACGGTTTTTGTTTATATAACTATTTTATTTCTTATACAGATAGCACTTTATATGAAAACACTATTCAGTTGCTTTGTTTAAATGTCTGTTCACAACACTTACAACAATTGCTTCCTCTCAATTCCTTTACTCGCTGGTTTAATTATTGTTTCAGTCTTTCCTTTCTGTAAAATTTTGAGATCAGGGTTTAAAGTCATTTTCAAATTTCATGTCTTTTTCCTATTTTATCTCCTTTCTACATTGTTTTTCTTGTTTTCCTAATGGATTGAATAACCTTTTAGACGAAATTAGAACAACGTTAAGTTTGATTGGTGGAATAAGTACTTTTTCATATCAGTTATGACATAACTGATATAAATTTAGAAATCACCGTGTTTTATTAGAAATAAAGTGTTGACACCTTTATCGATATGCCAATAGAGACAAGACAATGTGTAACTTCTAACATGAGAATGATGATGAGAAATTGAATTTTTTTAAAACCTGTAACATTTAAAAATTTATAATATAATATTTTTAATACAATATATTAAAATTATATTATTTATAAGTATTTATGGATATTTAGAAATTTAATTATATTATTTATAAGTATTATGAAGAAAATATATTTGTAAATATCTAAAAAGAAAATAATAATATTATTATTATCAATAAAAAATTGAAAATGAAAATTAAAAAGAAAATTAAAAAAATAAAAAAAAAAAAAATGGATAAGAGTATAAAAAAGAGATAAACATAGTAAAAAAAAAACTTCTCGCAATTAAAGCATTACAAAAGAGAAAAAAAAAAAAAAACACGAGATATTTGGGTGGGTATAAAATGGGTTACAGGGGCGAGGAAAAAGAAAACGGATAGAGAAAGAAGAAAAGAAAAGAGAAAGAAAAAAAGAGAGAGGGAAAACGGATAGAAAGAGAGAGAAAAATATTTTTAGGTATATTTTAGCGCCATAAGGAAAAAACATATTTATTATCTTATTTATTCGTTTGATTTATAAAATTACTTTTTCATTTAAGTGTCTTTAATTTCATTATTTTCTTTATTTTTATTATTTAATTTAATTTTTTTCACGTATTATTCTATTTTATTTATTTATATTCTTTATTTTATTTCCTGATTTAATTTATTTATTTATATTATTTAATTTATTTTTAATCACATATTGATTTATTTTATTTATTTAGATTATTTAATTTATTTAACTATATATAAATTACATATAAGTATGTACGTGTGTCTTGTATTATTCATTTTTTGTCATAATCCAATAAAAGATAATTACCTTTCAAAATATAAATATATTAATAATTTTTTTATTAATAAAAAAAAACGTTACAGAACTAGTGAAAAAAGAAGATAAAATCTAAAAAAAAGAAAGATAAAGGAAAAAAACCTACTATCGAGGATAAAGGAAAGTAGTGAGAGATAAACAACAGAGAAAAGATAAACATAGGAAAACTTGTAGATTATACACACAGTTATACATACACACCAGGAAAAACCCTAAATAAAAGGACAACCAAGCCGATAAAACAGAAAAAAGTTAAATGGGCCACAAAAAACAAACAGGTTCAAACAGAAAAAGGTGTGGTACAAATAGGAAGGCAACAAAGAGACCTAAACGGACTAAGCTTGGGCTAAACAAACAGTTTATCAAGTCCTTCAATGAACATTCAGAATGGAAAACGAAATAAAAACCATGGAAATCTATGTAACAAGGTCTAATGGAATTTACAATACAGGATACAGAGGTAAGTGATGAGTATAGCATAAATTCTGTTAATGATATATCTATGTTAACACTAATTATTAAGAGAATAAATTTAATTTTTCCTTAACAACAATTCAATGACAAATTGGACATTTCTCCTATATGTTTATCACCTTATACATCTTTGATCAAACTCCTCTTCATAAATCATTGTTCACATTGCCGGGGTAACAAACTAGTTTGCACATTGATTTCTATTTACTCAATTTCTTTTACAGTAAAAACATGAAAAATTTGTAAGGTTAAGCCTTTTCAGACACTTGCTTTGTTCCATATGAATGCAGAGGTATATAAATGTCTACATTATATGACAAATTACCTTCAAAATGCATTTAAAATGAATTTTATTTAAAAATGAAATAAATAAATTTGAAAAATAATCAAAGCAGTTTATAAAACTTAAAACGAAAATAGCACTAAGTATGATTAGTTGTATTGTTATAGAAGTTGCGAATTCCAATCAAAATAAAATTTATCGCCTAATATAGTTTTACATTGTTAGACCAACAAAAATTTTTAAGAATTAAACTTATACTAACATTTTGGATAATTTTTTTTTTTATAAAGAAGAATGCTTAGGCGTCATTATACTAAAAAAATTAACTAGATTCACAACAATATTATATATCATCCATAACATCCAAAACTTATTAAATAAAGAGAAAGATTACGGAATATTTAAAAGGAGAAAATACCAAACTCAAAACTGCGAATAAGCAAATAAACTATCTATTCCTAAAAGTGGAAGTTTCCCACCAAATGGAACCTCTATTTAATAGCAAAGAAAACATGTTTATCTTTTTTACAACAGCTTCATTTCCTAGAAAATATGGGAAACATAAAAATAATCCTATTTATGAAATGTGCTCCATTATAATGGAAACAACACACAAATACTATGGTGTATTAATATTTTACTCATATTTTCATGAAAATTATTGTGATATAACAACAAAAAAAAAAAAAAAAAAGCTTTTGATGAACAAGGATATGTGTCATACCAGTCTATGCTAACAAAAGGTGAGTACTAAAAGGATTGAGAAAAATAAAAGCTTCCTTTTGAGATAGCTCAACAGAACTAATTTGCTCTATTTCTTTGTATCCATGTTAGATTAAAGTCCATGTTAATTAAGAAGAAACTTAAAAAAACTAAAGAAAGACATGAAAGAGTGGAACAGAAAGGTGTGTGGAAGATAAACTAAGGTAAACAAAAGATAGTATATATGATTAGTGCTTTAACCAAGAAGGATGAAAAAAGTGGTTTAGAAGAAGAGGAAAGAAGAGAGAGAAAAAAACTCTTTGTTGAACTATCACATGTTAAATGACTCAAGTTAGGTGACCTAAAACTGCTGACTTTCATCCGATGTTAAAATGGAAAAGAATAAAAAAAAAATCACAATTAAAGTGGTAAGATTCAAGAACAGTGGTTTGAGAAACCAACAAAGGGTTAAAAAAAAAATCAAATACTTTTTTAGAAATTTCAAAAATTTTATAATTTAGAAATTAATGTATCAAAATGTATATTATAGAATATAGTTTTGAGTTGAGCATAAAATATATTCTACAATGTAATTTTAAATTGAGTATACAATATTACCGAAAAAAATAAGTTGGTCATTTTTTATACTATAAGAGAAGAAATTATGGAATTGCCATAAAGAAAAATACAACTATTCAATTTAATTCAAGACATATAAATAAAAGGTGTTGAGTAAATCGAGGAGACAAAACTAGAAAAATCTCACAAGAATGAGAATAAGGGAATAACACCACCTTTAACCCAAAACCTTTAAGACATTAGGTTTGTGGGTCTTCTTTCTTATATGTTGCTCAACTTTCTCATTCATTATCAATGTGAGACTTAGACTCACACTTAGATACCTAACAAAAGGGAAACATAATCTTATATTGTGAGACACTGATAAATAATCCTAAACCTTATATAAATTTGAAAGTTGAAAATAAATTTAAGAACATATAATATCTTTTTTTTATAATGATTTCTTTATTGTGTAATATTTAATGTAAAATGTTTATTCCAGAATTACAAGACTACAATAGAGATAGAGATAATGTTATTAAAATTTATTACCGTTTTTAATTTTATCTGGATTATTTTTTTTACTGGTATAACATTGTCTTTTTGAGCTTACAACTTCTCAAAGTTAAACAGAAGTGCACAGTACTAAGAGACTGTTACGGTATTCAGTCAAAGCCCACATCGGAAAAACAGTTCTATAGAAGGGGTAATGAATCAAGCAACTTCTCTTATACGCTCCTAAGGCTTCCTGTCACAATTAAGTCACACACAAAACATTAAACAATTTTGTTGTTATGATATGAGATCATACATGACTAAGAGTCATAATTCAAAAATAAAGATTTGAGAAGTACTTGTTGGGGCCAATCACCATCTTCTAACTGAGAATTAATGAGTAACTTTGCAGCACGATGAAGGGGAGTTGGATCTCTCTCAGCCTATATACAAAATTTAGAAAAAGAATAGAAAAACACTTACTTTGAATGCAATAATAAACCATAGGTGTTGAAATAGATACAATGAAATGGACTCTTAGTTTATCACGTGAGGAGAAAACCTGGCCAGCAAGAATCAAAGCCATTAGAGCCCAAGCTGTTTGACCAACATTTGATCGATTCCCTTTAAGAGGCACATATGTCTTTGTTGCACATACATTCATTAATATTTATAAGTAATGACATTTAAGCTAATGAAAATTGTAATCACAAATAGTCATTTAACTACAAACCTTCATAGGACATGAAAGATAACTTTCTCCCCATCCACCATCCTCATTTTGTATTGAAAGTAGAAAATTTACAGCTTTACGAATGGCAACACAGTTAGTGTAAGACTTTCCAGCAGCAGCTAAACCACCAATTGCAAACCAGGAACTGTAAGTGAAGCAAACTCCCCAATTCCTATGCCAAGTTCCATTTGGTAGTTGTTCATCTTCAATGAATTGTGTTGCTTTGATAATGAAATTATCTATCTCTTCCCTTCTATGTTTTGGATATAGTCTTTTGAACAATACTAAAGCTTGAAGTGTTGTTCCAGTACACTCAATATACTCGTGCTCAATTACTATGTCAGCGAGAAATTCCGCAGGATTCAGATGCTACGAGTTAATAAAAAAAATCACATATATATATATATATATATATATATTGGATAATAAATTTATACATAGTATATAAACAATTAATTAAAACTTACTTCCAACCACTTTTGAGCTCTTCCTGGTTCCCACACAGTTACACCTCCATTTTTACTCTACGATAATTGAACTTGTAGTAGTTCAGTAAAAAAATTCATATATCACAAACTTAAATGTATAAAAACTTCAATAAAAATATTAAAAAAAATAAATTACAAAAATACATGTGTACAATAAAAAATCATTAAAATTTAAATGGAAAGAACCTAGAATTGTACATATTTAATAAATTGGATTACAATCATTAAAGTTTGTTTTGATTAGAGAATATATTTGAAAGAGTAGATTTCAATTGATTTGAGAAAAAAGTATACCAAAAGTTGAATTGTTTGGATTAAAAGAAAGATAGTAAGATTTAAGAGAAAATTAGTAAAAATTTATAAATAATGTGATAGGTATAATAAATATTTTCATATTTTTAATATATAAAATTATAAAATTACACATTTATTCTTATAATTAAAAATAAAATATAATTAATTTATTTAATGTAATTGATATATTTCAAAAAAATTGATGAGAATATTAAATTACATTTAAAATGAAATTTAATTTATTATAAAAATATTAATTTATTTATTGAGACTGATTAATTATTAGAATGTTTTAGAATAATCTTAATATTAAATTTAAATATTATTATTATTTTATAATAATAAAAACGTATTATTATATAATTTATTTATTTTAAATATTTATATTAATTTTTATTAAATTATGGTTATATTTATATTATCATTAATTATTTTACTAATGATTTATATAATATTCTTATTATAAAATTTTATATAATGTTTATTATTTTTACTTTTAAATTTTATTTATTATAATTTTATATAACAAATTAGTATATATATATATATATATATATTAATATCTTATCGTATAATTGATTATTAATATTGAAAATCGATTATACGTATAAAAATATAATAAATTCTTGTTATTATTTTTATTATATTATATTATACAATAATTATATTTATTTAATTATAATATAAATAAAAATATTAACAAATTATTTATAAAAATAAATTAAATAAAAAAATATTATAAATGTTTTTAACTTTTTTTGTAATATTTATAATTATACGAAGAAAGAAAAGTGTGAATGTTCTGTTTCGTTTTGCGATTTTTATTAATATTTTAATTTTTGATTTTCTAGTTTTTTTTTTCAAATTTTTTAGTTATGATTTTGTTTTATAGCAGCAGAAAAAAAGGAAATGATTTTACTTTTGATAATTAGTATTTTATGTTTTAAATTATGTAGATGGATTGCTGGTGTGCTTTACGCAACCTTTTTCTAAGTTTCCATTTTCACAAGAATTAAGACAACAGACAATCGATTACCAAATTACTCATATAAAATTGAAAAGTGTGCTAACACAAATTTGATATAATACACACCTGAAATGACAACATAAGATTGACTGAATCATATAACCTTTCAGGTTCCAATTTTTCTCCCACAATCTCTTCTGGCAATATGGATAAAAGTAAACAACACTGAAACATGGATGATGAGTTTGTTAGAACTATATAAAACATATATTTTCTTATCCATTAAGTTATTTAACAAACTAAAATGTTTTGTAACCTAATACCTTCAGACATTCTGCAGTGCCATCAGAAAGTTGTAATGCATGGTCTCTGTCAGCAAAGGTCCACGTCCCTTTAGAAATGTGATGAAACATACTCTTAAAATCTCCTGGACGATTTTCTACTACCTATAATATTACAATATCAAATCATTATTGCCTAATAAAACTAATGAATATCTAGTTATCAATATATTGAAAATTAGTTAAAAATGGTGTTTCTTAGTAGGCTGAACTACTTTTTTTCTTTTAAATTAATTCTTATTTAAATTTGGTATCTTCAATTTCTTTTAATATTTTTATTACATAATATGCTGATTTTGTTTCGACAATTATTATAGTATTTCTTTTAAACTAGTAGTGTCGACGAGTTTTAATCAAATATTTATAATTACTTTAATATATGAAACTATCAAGATTAGCACGTTAACCGTACTAATTCAAAAATGGCATAATAACTCTCCGAACCAAAATAACATATTTATTAATGAGATCTAAATTTTGGATATAAAAAATTTATTTAATTCTAATCAACGTATAGTTTATTTTTTGAAAAGTAATTAGTTACTAGACTTCATTATGTAGTTGCTTAAGTAATTCTATATATGAGAACTATCCGTCCAATATAATTTTGTTAGATGAATTATATAATTTGGAGAGGTTACTTCACACAAGAGTTTATATATATATATATATATATATATATATATATATATATATATATATATATATATATAT
>Ga0099825_1006333_pt1 | contig 14846 bp, 7 predicted proteins | sample SiratroredBW_FD_76838 | JGI IMG/M metagenome (GOLD analysis project Ga0099825, IMG submission 76838) | Root nodule microbial communities of legume samples collected from California, USA - Siratro red BW | ecosystem: Host-associated > Plants > Roots > Nodule | place: USA: California | collected... | reverse complement strand
TTTTTTTTTTTTTTTATTTTTTTTTTTATTTTTTTTTTTTTTTTTTTTTTTTTTTTTTTTTTTTTTTTTTTTTTTTTTTTTTTTTTTTCTTAACATTATGTTTTTGTATGTATAAGCACTAAGAATGAAGAATAGAAATTGTTCAGGAATCTAAGAATTGACAAAGTTTATGAACTACTTTGAAGTAATTGCTTCTTGGTACCTTCTCATTTTCATTAATATATGTTTTCCAATAAAGATTTGCTACCCATTGAATTTCATTTTGCACATAATAATTATCATTCATCTTACCAACTTGGAAGTTTACAACAATCAATGTTTTCAAACTCTACAATCTTCACCTTTCATCTCCATTCCAATTATCCTTCTCCTTTGGTCCACTTGGTCCTTCCTCTTGCAGCACTTCACTAGGCAACTTCCTCACAATATCTACCAAAGTGGATTTTAGCCTTCCAGGTAAGAGCTTCTCAAGCTTCCTCAATTCTTCATCTATATCATAATCAATTTTAGGACCCCATTCCCTGTAATAGTTCAGCCATGGAGGCTCTACAACTTCAGAACCCAAATACTCAGCAGCAACCAACTGAAATGCCCCCAAATCCAAGACACCATTACCTTTAGCAGTATCATTCCTTATGCCTATATCATTTTGCCCTAGCAGGTGAAGACCAGCATGAGGGTATGATGCATGGCCATGCAGGGAAGAATAATACAATAGTTTGTTGCCACTTTGGTACTCAATCTCAGAGGAATCAAGCCATAAACCCTTACTATGTTGTGAGAAATAAACCTGCTTTAGTTCACCATTCAAGTTGCTTAGCCTTAGTGTCACATGCTCCCAATCACCAACATGTTCACCTATCTTCCCCAGGTTAAGGGTAATGAACTCAACTTTGGCTCTTGCAGGTCCATTGAATGGATAGAATGTCCACATTGCAACATCAGTGAAGGTTCCTCCAAACATTGGTTTCACATGCACATAACTTATGGCACTTTTCAAATCTCCTTTCTTGATCCTCTCTTGTGCTGCTGCATCAGCAGGCAGGCCTATCCAATAGGCACCATCATTATGAGGATCCTGAGGTAGGTTAGAGCCATTCGCTGCTATCATGGTAGGACTCTCTTGCCCTTTCTTATACAACTGTGCCCCATTGGTGAAAAACCATTCAACAGAAGATGGAAAGTATTCTTCATCAGGATGCAAGTACATGACTGGAGAGTAAACTTGGAGTATTGCCTTGATTTGTTCCAAGTTAGGCATGTATTTTGGGATAGGATTATTGTTCTTCAAACAAGAAATAGATAGAGGGTTAAGAGTTCCAATTTGAGCTACAAATGTGCCAACTCTAACACCAGGAGCTTGAATTCCCCTATTGCTTGGTCTAACATCATAAACATTGAAGTTATTCAATCCCCAAATCAATTCATTTATCTCACATTGATCTGTGAAGTCTGATCTGACACACATGACTTTGTCAAGGGAAGGCTTATCTGTGGTCTTGGTGACAACATGGCCTACAGCTTTGTACCCATCAGGTGCAATTGGAAGCCAAATATAGATAGGACCATCTTGGTCAATTTTCAAAGATGCACTATTCCATACAAGTGTGTAACTAACTGGTTTCTTTAAAGTGGGGTTGTTGGCGTTTGCAGACACATCTTTTGCCACAAGATTCCATCCAAACAAAGGCTTGTTGTTGGGTTGGCAGTAGCTACCCAACATGGAGAAACCTTGAGGTATTCCTGTTGATTCATACACAGAAAATCCTTTACCATCAGCTCCACCCTCATAGACACCCCAAACTTTGTTTAACGTTGATGCTGATGTTGATGCTTCATACACTTGCAACCCACCCAGATCAATTATTCCACTTGCAAAATTACCACCTGAATGTAACAATTCACCACCACATATATCAGTGTTTGTATTAACTTAAAATAAGTGCTTCTGACATAAACCAGTCTTAAAATAATCACCTCATTTGAGAAGCAGATAAATTTCTTTAAAAGAAAGATGGTAGAAAGTTGTTCATTTTGAAAATAAGCAAATTGAACAAACACACAAGAAAATTTGAAATGGACTTATTTTAGTAAACAAATTAAAAAAATTAAGCACATACAAGTTCATCCTTTATCAAAATAACAAAAAGCATGATCATTCTCATTATGTTTACCTGCAGGCCAAGCATTGTTAACAGGTACAGGAAGATTGAATTTGGTATCAATGGCAAGAGCTTGCCTTTTGTTGACTTTCTCTGTAGAACAAAATGAAGTAAGACAATAACACATTATTGAGTTTCCAAAGAAAGAGTGTCAACGTGTACAAAATATGATTACTATACAATAATAGAGGTTTTTACAAGAGGTAAAGTATGTGCCTTTTGGGATAATTTTGAAATTTTGAAGGTAGAAGGGTCTTCACAGTAACATAAAATGCAAGGGTTGCTACAAAAATGTGTCTTTTAAGGAAACCAGCTTAGCTAAATGAACAAGCTTCTAAACATTGTTCAACTTATACACCACCAAAATGTTCCTTAAATAAAGAACTTGCACATCTTATTTACCTTCAAATCCCTTTTCATAAGGGAGATGTCAATTTGGGTGGATCTTATTCTCTTAGAATTTTTATCTAGCTAACTACATTCCTGTACCCTATTGACCCATGAGTTAGGATTTGTGTGCACAAAAGTCTCTCTCATGGAACGCACTAAACAATTTACTTTGGCATTTATGTGGGAACTCTTCAAAATTGTTTGTTTGGAATATATGTGGTGGTAGTAGAACTATCATTGTTATTATTATATCAGCTTCACTTTTTTCTGAACAGAGGAACTACTGAAAAACTGAGTACTCTGTTATGTATTATTAACTGTATAATTATGTTCATTATACCAACAATCTAAGAAAAAAAATGCCCTATAATCCTAAACTTAGAGACATTTTTTGTTAAAAGAAACTGTGTGGACAACGTTTTTAATGAAGCAACACATAATGTTTTACGGAATTAAATCTCTACAAATTCAAATCATTAAGAATTTTCAAAATAACCGTGTTGTTCAAGTTAATTGCGTTATCTAATGTGCAAGCTAGATCTTATAAAACACAATTTAACAAGAAACTTATATTTAGTAAAGTAGATTGATGGGAGATTTTCACATAGTTTTGCGTTTGTTCTTTTTGTCAAGTTTCTTAACCCTCTAGCTAACTTTGCATTATTTATTTATTTATTTATTTATTATTATACGTAAGAATATTCCACGAAAAGTGAGGGCACTGATGTGATTAGTTGCAGATAACATAAGCATGAATGCTAATCACATACTAATCCAATGTTAATAATTTCTTAACAAAAGTATTTCGTCGTGAATTATGAGTTTAGGGTTTAAGATTCTTATATAGTTTTTTTTACTTTTTTTAGACTCAAATAATTAGTTAATTGCAGCACTTAGATTGTAATCCAACTATAGATTATGATATAATTGAAGTAGTTATAATTACAAAAGTAAACAACCTTTCTAACCATATATGATTTCTCAAAAAAAAGTATTTAAAAGTATTTCTAAATTTTTCTCTTTATTTTAAATTAACTTCTTTATAATATTTGAAGACATAAAGCATAAAATTTAACTAAAATATGCTGTCAATATATTATACTATCTTTTAATTACTAATAGTCGTGTCATTGAAAATTGTTAATTTTTCATAATAATTATTTAAAAGTCGCATTTAAAATGTTCTTAAGTGGTTAAATAAAAATATTTACATTGATAGTATATCAAAATTGAAATTTAAAATATAACAAAATTCAAAATAAAAAACTTTTTTTTTTCTAAAAAGAAAATATAGATCGACAGAAAATTAAGTCACTTTTAATCATGAACTGTTTAACTCTTGAAAAAAAGATTCTCTGTTTAATATTCTTATTTAGTCTATTGACTATCATCTTCGTAAACTTCAATAATAACACATTTGTGACATTGAGTAAAAAACTCAAATAATAAATAAAGATACGTTATTTTAATTTAAACTTTTCAGGTTCTTCATCTAATTCTTATGACTCTAATTCACAACAATTTGCATATCTTGTATTTAAATAAAACAGAGCAATTAATTATGCAGTTTTAGGTGTCATTAATTATGCAATTTTTTCAGAAATAAAATAATTAATGTCATTAAAATAAAAAGTTAAATAGAAAAACACTAAATCAAGTATAAATTATTTCACACAAAAATTATTATTATTATTATTATTATTATTATTATTATTATTAAAACTTGATAAAACAGCTAAACTAGTATTAAAATAATTATTAATCACGCAAAAATTATGTTGAGATATTTTTATTATCCAACACAGAATAATTAAATTGAATATATGAAATAATAAAATTGTATTGATCTGTTTTCTTAAAATGGGTTATTTATAATATATACTTTAAAGATACACTAAAAAGTATTTTAAAATAATAATTAAAAAATTATATGATAAAAGTATTTGTTTTTACTCAACTATAGTATCAAACATGTATATTAGCACTATAATAATAATAATAATAATAATAATAATAATAATAATAATAATAATAATTTTAATAAATTACATATAATATTTTAATCACATCTTTAATTATTTTTAATCGCATCCTGAAATAATTATTTATTTATTATTATTATTCTCTCTTGTTCATTAATTATTTAAGGATGATTAAAAAGATGTATTATAATTCTACATAAATATAAGTGTCTTACATTTATGGACAGATAGACTAAAATACCTGCAATAAGATCTATTTTCGATTAAATGTCCTACTAACTAACACTCTTTTGTTTCTCTAAATATAATGCAATGATAGTTAACTTACACTAAATAAGAAAAGTTGGCTAATTTAGCTAGTAAAATTAAATTTGCTTGTAATTGTAATATTATTGTTTTAAAATACTCGTAAATAATTAACTTGTGAATAGAGAATGATAATAAAAATATAAAATTAAACTCTCCAGTTCTCCAATACAGAAGATACAATTCATAGCATTTATTAGTAATGAAATAAAATAATTATAGATATTTTGATCAAACAATAACTAATGCTAATTATAATTAGAAAACTGTCAGACAAAAAAAAAATCAAACAGTATCTTACAATTGAGAATAGAAGAAGTGTGATTTATTATATAAATAGATAAATAAATTATAGTAAAGTACCTCTATTTTAGGGCAAAAAAAGTGTACCACCTTTTTAATTTTCTATTATAAAATATTTGCATACTTGCCTTTAGTTCTTAATTGTATCTTATCAATTTACTCCTTTATTTTTAAATAGCATTTCACTTTTGTATTAAAAGAAAATTTGTTAGTAAATAAATATAGCATTGCATCACAAATTAATATTGTTTTCTATAATATAAAATATGATTTATATTTTTTCCTAATTTATTGTTTTAGAAGATAAACTAAAATACTCTTTTTTAGGTTGATTATACCATAATTAGAACTTTTACCTTTTCCTAAAACCTTGGTTATCCCCTCAATTTCATGACTCTAGAACAAGGTTACGCTAGATTGAAGAGAAAATATAGTGAAAAGAGGTTGATGTAAAAAATAAATAAATATATTTTCTATTTCCTTTTTTTCTCACACACTTTCTTTTGCTGTTCTTCCTTATAACCTTCTTATTGTACAAATTATTTTTAGCAAATGGTGTGACTTGAAACAATTTTATTTAACATTAAAAACAAAATACTATTAATTTATAAAGATTAAACTAGTGAAAAACTGCATATAAAATATGTTCCGTGACACAATTTTATATATATACATATATATATATAATAATAATAATAATAATAATAATAAAAAAGGTTAGCAGATACTTTATTTATGTGTGGCTTCCTCGTGGCCACAATCCCCAATGTATTCTCTTGGATGAATTTTTATAACCTAAAAAGAATTTTAATGGAAGTATATGTCAAAGATGAAAGGACAAAGAAAGGCTTTAAAAAAAAGTTTGGCCATCAATACCCAACTAACACCTACTGTGGCTAATCAATAGCAGTTATCTATACATTAGAAAAATTACATTAATTTGTCTCTAAATAAATGCCATCAAATAATTTTTTTAATAAAATTAATATATTTATTTTAAATTTTAAAAAACTAAACTGTAATTTTTTGAAAGAGGATAAAGTAATAACTCTTGCATAATAATAATAGAGAAAATCGAGTATGTGCAAATTAATTTGTTTTAATACATGTATTTGTTGGTTTTAACAATGTTAAAATATTATAAGTAATTTTGTTAATTAGTTAAAAAATTAAAATATAAAAAAAAATCTAAGTTTACTCAAATATATTAATTTTAAAACATATTTTTCCTTTATATCACTTTCCCTGCACTTAGTTTTGGTTTATGAGAACTATATACTATGTTTTCTGCTATGGTCTTATCCAGAAAAAGATCTGAACTAATGAACAGAAAGAAGAAGAAAAGCAAATCCATATAACCAAATAAGACAAGAAAAGAAGATAAAGCAAGAATGGCAGAGAAGAGAAGGAAGAACCTTTTGAATGATCCTTCTTCCATGGCACATGCAGCTTCTTCCATGGTGAAAATGCAGGCACCCCTATTGCCTGTGTTGCCAGCAGAAACACAGCACAAAAAATCCACACCTTGGCACCCATTTTGTGACACTTTTCAACTCTTGTTAGCCTCAGATCGCTGAGACACTTTGGCAAAGCCAAATTGTCAAAACTCACCGCAGCTGCAGGAAAAGCAGTGGTTGGTTGTGGTTGGTGCTTCACAATAATCAAATTAGTATATGCTCTAAAGATATATATAATGGGGGTTTTGTTGGGTATGGGTTGGATTCCTCTTAAAATAAAGTATTTCCAAAAAGTTTAGCATTAATTTTTTCCCCTTTCCCACTTTTGGTTCTGATGATTCCTAATGTTTTTTTATGATGGCAACTTTTTGGTTTTTTCTCCACTTGTGTTGTTCCCTTCATCAAAGGGGCAGTCACGGATAAAGGAAAGGGGGTAATAATCAATGAAGGATAGTGATAAATTAATAAATAAGTATTTTGTATAAGACAAATGATAATAAAGAACAATGAGAAGAAATATGAACGAGGCGAATATCTAAGTACACATTTTCATCAAATTATCCGATTGATTTTGATTTTAAAAAGTTGGATACTATTATACCTATGACCTCGTATCGTACATTCAAATATATATATAAAATTAATTTTAATAATATCACATAAAAATATTTTAATAAAAATATGAATATTAAAAAGAACAAAAATAAAAATTAAGACCTTCATAAGACAGCAGTGGTTTAGTGGTAGAGTAGTACCCTGTCGAAGGTACGGGCCTAGGTTGTTTCCCGGCTCGTGCATTATTGTTTTGTTTTTGTGTTCGTTAAAAGAAGAGGTGGTTGGCGTCTCCCGTGAGAAGGACGGGAACAGCTTCTGGCCTTTCCTTCTACACACCCACCACTTGGTGGATCTCTAATCCATTCTTTTTTAAGAGAAATACGGCAACTTCTAATTTTTCTTTTTGGAGAAATATGTTTTTGAAAACTAAAGTTATTTTTGTTTGTATTTCTTCTTGTTTAGTTACTCTTTTTGTGGTGGATTATGAGTTCTTGTTAGAGTTTGTTCTTTTATGTAGAATGAACGTACATTGTGTGGGGTTTTTAATCTCATGTGATGAAGATACGAAGTAAAGTAGAATTTTCCTTTTTTAGCTATTGTGTAGAAGAAGAAGATATTTTTCAAGCTTTTAACAAGGCTCTAGACATCTTTTTGTCACAATTTCTCCTCGCTTCAAAGAGGATATTGTGTTTATGTAGATTTCAAAAGAAGTATATTTAATAGGATTTAAAGGGTATACAAATTACTTGTATGGTAGGATTCTTTTTATTAAAGACAAACTTCTAATACACCTAGACAAGTACAGGAAGATGAATCTTTCTCGGAAATTCCTTGGTTCTTGAAAAGTGATTCCTCTTGACAAGGGACTCTTTAAGTTTTCGTTTACCTATTTGGAAGACATGAGGGATGTATTGAGGATTTGATCTTGGAATCCCACTATGAATTTTGTGGGTCTTTTCCTGGATTAAGGACTTCATTCCAGCAATTATAAAACTTACTATGGTGCAGTGTTGGGTTAGACTTCGTGGCCTCCTTTTGGAGTATTGATAATCTCATGTTATTTTTTCTATAGTAAAAGGGGTTGTTGTGTTAGATGATTATACTATAAAGAAAACTCTTGTCTTCTATGTTGAGGTGCTTATATGAATATGCTATTTTCTCTGCCACAACAACTTTTTGCGGATCGTCTAGGCTTTACCACAAGCTAATGTGGAATATGAACAACTTCTGCATTTTTGCTTTTTTTATAAAATAATTGACCATATCTTATCTACTTATAAGTATTGCGTCAAAGTAATAGGTTTGATCAACATGTAAAGTCTAAACACCTTTATGTTTCTAAGTACAACTTGGGGATAAGGGAGAAAAATGTGAAATTGCATATTGAGGTGGTTAATGTTATTAATATTGCTAGTGGTAATGACTCTAGACCATATTCTTTAGGAGGCAATGTTGTTGCTCCTACTAATGACACTAATCATGAAGACAATTTAGAAGGATGTCCAGTCTTGTTGATGATTCTTAACAGACCTCTCCAGTTCAAAATGTTGAGAAAATACAAATGTTTCTCCTAAATATGACTTGACTCACTTGTCTCGTTTGTTTCTATCAAATTATTTTTTTAAATTATTTGTTCTTGATGAAAACTTGTCCGTGTATAAGCATGAAGATGTTAATATTGTAGATTCTAATCTCCTTGGTTGCTCTTCTTGGATTCTAATTGCCTTGGATGAGGCTTCTAACTCAAACTCTGATAGTGGTGACGATCTAGTCCAATCACCCCATAGGTTTGGTAGATCACCTAAAAATGCTTTTATAGTCGTTGGAAAAACAACTGAAATAACTTCTCATAATTTTGTTGGGGTTAAACTTGATGTCATCGTGACTACTAGTTTAGAAATCTAGAAAATTTATTTTAGCCATTATTTACACTTAATTGATGCTAGTTCAAGTCCTGTGGATGACAGCAAGATGCTAGAAGAGATCATATTACTGAAGCTCTTTCTTTTAGTAAGTACAAGTCGGCTTCAAAGTATTAGATGGACGAGGTGGAATGGATTTTTAATGATTTAGATGAATTGAAACTTGGAATTCAAATTTTTAGAAAAATAAGAGAACCAAAGAAGACTGCTTACAATGGTTGTAAAATATATATTAAAGTTAGTACTAGAAAAAAAATGATGAAAAGGTTTGTACATATTAATTTTAATTTTCTTTCTTTTGTTATTTTATTGGAATAGACTTTTTTATTCTTTTATTAATTCTTTTAGTTTTATTCATTTGTTGTTTCCTATTACTTTTGTGAATTAATTCAATGATTTGCTTTCTTTCTTTCTATATATTTAATACATGTCTTATTTTCTTATTTTTATTTTTTCTTTTCAATAAATTTCATGAGATGACCTTTGTAAAAAAAGAAATAATTATCATATCCTAAATCCTAAATATGAAAAATCACAAAAGTAATTAAAATATTTCAGATTTAAACATATTTTTATCTCCACGTATACTCATCCTTGAAAAAAAAAATTATATATATAAACCTAAACATACGGAACAGTGGGGTAAATTTTAGAATTTCCAACTTATCTTTTCTCATTGAAACTCTCTTGCAGTCTTCAGTTGCAATAATGTTGACGCAGCAGGTGCTGCATCTGCCACCCCAGAAACTGTTCCTGTGCCGTTCCCCTTTAAATGTTAAAAAAATCCCATCTTTTGTGAATTGTAAAAGTGGGTATGTTCATAGTTACAGAATAGTAAATGCACTAACTTTGGATGAACTTCCCCCAAACGCCCTTCGGAGGAAGAGAGAGCCGCAATGGAGAGGAGGCTTCAGCCTTGGGCTCGACTTGGGATTGGCTCGCACTGGCCTTGCCCTAAGCAAAGGCTTCTCCGTTCGCCCCTTAACCGTAACAATTTCTCTTTTTCTCTTATACTTTTAAAGCTTTCCAATTTCTATGAAACTTGGGTGAATTCAACATCTAATCTTTTTACTATGTTTTGGGTTCTTTGTCTATTTAATGTAAGCATGTTTTCCAAATGTTGGGATTGAATTTGGATGATACATTTATTTAGTGCGTGTTTGGTTTGTGGGGAGGCATGTTGAAATGTCACCTAGCGTTATATTAGGTAATGTTTGGTTCTACATTAAGAACTTGATTCTTGATTTTTGTTTGAATGGCATTGTAGAAGCTTGTATTGTTTGATTTCCGCATCAAAATCTCCCTTTGATGCAGAAGCTAATATTAGTCCAGAATTGTTTATTGATCCAGAATTAACTTCGAGTTGAAAACAAATTTATGTAGCATTTGTCTTGGATTAAAAAAAAATTAGAATAAAAACATCCAACCATAAATTATGTCACTTGAAGATCAGTTTTAACTAAAATCAATTTCATTTAAAATCATTTTTGTCAATGCTCACTCAAACACGTACCAAGTAGTGACATGCCAAATGAATTAGTAACTGACTGAGTAACACATCAGAATTTAGCATAATATTTGATTTTGTCAGGGATCCTTGGAGTAGTATCTTCTTTCCTAAATAGTCTCTAAACTAATAAAACTATTCAGGAATCCTTAAAGTACTGTATATTTATCGTCTTTGTCCTTAAATTGATATATTTTAGTAAACTTCAGAGATTAATAGGAAGGGTCTTTTAAAGTTTGGCATGATTCTAAATATATCTTACGACTATTTAAGTTTTTTTTTTTAACATTAAGGACCACTTAGAAGAGAAACTAATCCTTCAAGGATGAAATTGGTGGCTTAAACCCAAATCATTTGAGGGACTAAAACCAAAATTTAGTGCATTTATAAGAACAGAAACGTGCTAAAGCGTAAAACTTACCAGTGGAGCACAGATTACTAGAATTGATCAGAAATGTTGCAGTTACCTGTGATAACATTAATATATGCTCATTACTTCAACTGCAATCATGAACTATGTTATTTGTGTTTCATCAGCCATCCATTCTGATAAGCCTGCAGTTGATTTAGGTGTTGGAACTGCGAGGACAGAAGCTTGAGCTTCAGATTATTAACATTGCCGAACAAGAGGTCTCGATTCATCTTTTTTCCCCTTGTACTTCTAAAGAATTGGATATCTATCTCTGAGGGTACATAACCTTCAAATTGACATGATTTTGACACTGTAGGAGGTTGATGAGTTTATAATTGGGCTTCCAAAATCTGCTGATGGGAAGGAAACACCTCAGTCGAACAAAGTCCGAAGTGTTGCTGGAAGGCTTGCTGTTCAAGCTGCTGAGAGGTAAGCCATTTTAGTGAAGCTTTGACAATTTATATTCTTTTATCTTTATTTATAAATTCCGTAATGAGAATATGTAGCATCCGGCTCAGTTTTATATGTTATACTCTTCACTCTTGAAGCTGCTAAGCCACCTGAACCGTGAGTTATGGGAATGCCTTAAATGTTGAATTACATTAAGTGATTGACGTTAGCAAATAACAATTATATTTACTGACATTGAGTTACTAATAAATTTGAATACATATTTGGAATTCTGGATGGCTTCTGATAGGAGTTTTTTGAACTGTTGACTACTTGTATTACTAGTTTAATTTCTGTTTATATATCAACTCTACTTCAGGGGTTGGAGAGTATATCTACAAGATGAACATGGGACAACGACAGAAGCCATGGATCGAATGGTCAACATGTAATTGTTTTTAAACTTCTTTATTGATTGTATTATATCCTTTGATATTCTCTCTTTTGTGTGAAATAAATAATAAATAATTTAGTGAGTGATATGGTAATCTTGGCAATGACTTGGCATCTGGTGCATTGTCACCAATATGAAAAGTTTACACAAAATTTATACTTCCTGCAGGATCTTGCATTCACTAATCATTTAGTGTATTCTATGGACACAGTTCTGGTATGCTTCATGAAGGGAAATTGATGGGAAAAGAACCCTTTATTCTTATCGAATCTCATTCTTATAGAGCATTGTTGAAGTTCTTTAGTGTTAAAAACTAAATTAATAGGCTGAAATTAAAAGCATAAGGCTTGCTTGTGAAGAAATATGCATGCTGTCTCCAATGAGAAACATGTTATAAATTATTTTTATGTAGGTTGAGACTATTTTGGTTTTTATTCCGCTGAAGCTATTATGTGCTTAACTTCTGAACCCTTTTTTAGTGTATGTAAATAGGAGACCCTATTATGCTCTAATGGGGGAATGTAGAAATGACATGTTGAGGGATGTGAGCTAAGGGTCGTTGGTATCATAGGAAGTAGTGCTATAGGATGAGAGTCAAATGAGATTTAAAATATCCTTCTAAAAATTGTCAATTAAATTTTTTGTTGGGAGTTTAGTATTTTATTGGTGAAATTGACACACTATTCTTTCAGGGGTTTGAGTAAGTCCTCTCAGCAAAAGAAACTTGATGCCTTTGCTGCCATGGTAAGTGATTTTTATGTATGGTGCCACTTTGGCAATATATTATATTCATACAATGTTATATGAACTTGGGATATAAAATTTTATGCTCTATCTGCTTTAATATTCCAATCACAAGAGAAGACATTTCTTGAATATATTGACTTTATTTTATATATATATGTTGAGTACCAGATGGTACTGGAGAGATATTTCTCCACTTCAGGTCAGGGTACTGAACTTGTTCTGCCCAAAAATCTAGAATTACAAGCAAAACTTCAAAGGGGTCCTCCCAAAGACGTTGATTTTTTCTCAGATGAAGATTAATATCGGAATGTTTGCATTGTTCCATTAGCTTCTGTGGTGAATTTTATGGTGATGCCTGGCAAGGGTTGATAACATATTGTGCAGCAACTTACTTGTACCATTCCTTCATGTTGACAAATTGCAATTATGCATGAGAAGGTTTTGGAGAAAAGAGAAAGATTTTCCAGCAGTCAGTGATCAAGATGAAGGATTTAGACTTTACATCAGAAATTGAAATTATTGTAAAAAAAAAAAAAAAATATTATAGGAGGAATACTGCAACTCACTTCTTTAAATAGGCTGTTATTTGGCAAAAGTTTATTTAGACCCAAAATAATCTGAACTCACTCTATGCATGAGACCAACTCCAGATTATAATAATGTTTGAAAAGCCATTTGTGTAAGGTAGTGTAGGAGTGCACATAAATGTTTTTAAAATTAGACCGAATCCTTAAAAGTTCAGTGGAAGAGAATTGTGCTTTGGTTGAATCAATGTAATACAATTGAATTATAATAACAGTAATAATAGTTAAATGGTATTAAAGAAGCATTATGTCATAATTTTGAAACACTAAAAAGTTTAAGAACACACTATTTTCATTGATTTTTAATATTTAAAGTATATAAAAAAATTGGAGTTAAATGCATTAAATGATTATGTGTAAGTTCCCCACGATGTATAATAATATTCATTAACACTAATAAAATATTAAAAATATAAATAATTTTACTTTTACCTTTTGAAGAAAAGGTCAATAATGACCATATTGCTATCATATTAGTATATGTAAAGGCTAAACAAGTTCTTGAAATTATTTAGGATTTCATGTAAGTCCTTCAATTTTTATTTATTTTTTTTCATTTTTAAAGTTAGTTTTGGGGATTTAAGTGCTCACAATATATTTTAAGCACCAAAATGAAAAATAAAAAATATAACTTACATGAAATTCTAAATTTTCCATGGACTTATTTGAGTTTTCCAGCTAGAAGTCGAAAGGTTAGTTAAAAATTTGTTACTGGTGGCTGAAATTAATGAATTAGTTTACTAAATCATAAAAATTTAGTAAAGTATCCATCAAAATAGTTGAAAATGTACAATGATAATATTCAAATATGTATGTGTTATTTTTAATTTTGAATTATTTGTAATTTTTGTTTTTTAAACTATTTATTAACCTTTGAAATTTCTATTCGTGGATGAATTTTTTTTAGTTTCAATAATTATATATTCTATTATTGATATTATATTATATCTTCAAATATTTTCAATCAAGTTTTAAATTAAGTAAAAATAAATAATACATACTTAAGAAGACGTTATATCAATTAGTATATTGGTTAAAAATAAATAGTCAAACATAAAATTACAATAAATCTATCATTATAAATTTCTTGAAGGATAATATTGAATTAAAAATATATTAAGTTTAATGCAGTATAGATATACATTAAAAATGTAATCTCTCTCAAATTATCAAAAATTGTCTCTTAAATAATAATGAGAGGTGTAGATAATCATTACACACAATGTGATTTTACTTGAGCATGAGCAATATCAAGACCGAGAACATCAAATTAAAAAAAAAAAAAAATTAAGGAAAACAAGGATGAGAAACAACAATAATACTAAAATATCATTTAAATATTTAAATATATTTTTCATTAACTTTACATGAATTTCTAGTATCATGTATATTTCATCCTATTTGTAACACCCTAACTATTTGTAAAACCCTAATTATTGATATTTCTTACTTAATTAGACATTTAGAGTAAATTTTGTTGTGTGAAAATTTTATTATAAAGAATATTAGTTAACATAATCACATAGAAACATACTTATATTAATATTATATATCTTCTTAATCCTTATAAAAAGTAATATTTATTTATATATATATATTTATATATATATATATATATATATATACATATATATTGTTATCTTTATTTATATATATTTATAAACATTTTAATTCT
>Ga0099825_1006329_pt1 | contig 14853 bp, 13 predicted proteins | sample SiratroredBW_FD_76838 | JGI IMG/M metagenome (GOLD analysis project Ga0099825, IMG submission 76838) | Root nodule microbial communities of legume samples collected from California, USA - Siratro red BW | ecosystem: Host-associated > Plants > Roots > Nodule | place: USA: California | collected... | reverse complement strand
TATACATTTATAGTTATATATAATAATATAAATAAAAAAAAAAATATAAATATATATATATATATTGATATAAATATATATATATATATATATATATATATATATATATATATATATATATATATATATATATATATACTTTCACTTTATGATTGATAAAGTATATAGAAGAAGATGGTGAGATGGATAATGAGATAGTTAAGTTGAATCTTTGACCAAAGTTTCAATCCTCATTTTCTCCAAGTGGGACTTACCATTAAGATTGCGAGAGAAAAAGTGTTTGAAGTGATCTTCCATGGACATGCTTTTGAACAAGGGTGGGTTTTCAGAATTTAACAAGCTTTTGACAGGCCCAATCTCTGCCTCAAATTTGGGGTTGAAGAACGTGGCAATCGAAATTCTCTCCTTCTCTTTGTTCACTGCAACCCTGTGTTCTATGCTGGTGTAGGCCCCATTACTTAGAATCTGCAAGATCACCGAAAGTTTCAGTTTTTTGTTTATTTCTTTAGAAGCTGACAAAAATGGTGATCAAAAGGTGAGAGAGAAGAAATAAGTAAAAAGAAATAGCCTCTTTATTTTATTTTGTATTCATTCTTTTTATCATAACAATATCCCTATGAAATAGATGACAAGAGAAAATAAAATGGAGTGCAAAGAGAACATGGATAACAATATCCTTTCTTTCATTTAGTTGGAGCAATGTTAACGAAAATAAAAATAAAAACCGACTTCTAAAAATAAAATTAAAAAAAATTCCTTTCTACTTTTCTTATAGTTTAAATTTAAAATTTTTCTCATCCCTTCACTCTCTTTCTCTTCAAGTAGGTGGTTTTGTGATTCCAATTTCAATTTCAAGAATACACGTTAAAAATTTGATAAGTAAACTTTATTATCCTTGATTGTTCTTCTCAACTTAATCTCGTTTAGAATAGATCAAACGCAGTTAATATCTTGTATATTGCACATTTTTAAATTTAAGTAAGATCTTAAAAGATAAATAAAAGGAAAAACAAAGTATGTAAAATTTATTTTAAATAAATAAGACAAATAGCTTGAATTTAGGGGAATAAAGGAGTGTCTTTTTCAAATATAGAAAGGACTTAATTTAATATAATTAGTAAAAATTTAAAAAAAGTGATTAAATGAAATGTAATAAGATAATGTTTGAAAGGAAAGTAAAATAAGCATACAAAGTTGTAAAATAATTAATAATTTGATATTTTAAAATATAAAAATAACAATAATTTACATGTTGCAAGGAGAAAGATAGTACAAATACAAAATATCCTTTCATTAAAAACAATGATTTATTGCATAAACCTACCATATTATTTTGTATAAAAAATTTGGTTAAATATTTTTGAAAAGTTTAAATTATATTAAAATAAAATTTTATGCTAAGAAAAAGTAATATATCATAAATATTTTTTAGTAAAATTTATTTTTTAATTAGTACATTTTTTTTATATTATTATTATTTTCTTTTAATATATTGAAATAAATATCACTACAACCTGTTATCATATTCGGTACAAAGTATTGTTCACTTTAAAACCTTCTATCTTACTATGATTTTTTTTTTTCAGAAAATAATTTGACGAGTTAAGAGAAAAAAGAAGTAGAATTTTTTTTCTTGATTTCTTTTCCTCTTATTTCTCTTTTATTTGTATCATTCCTGTTTTTACTCTCTTCCCCTCTTTATTTTACTTCTATTTCACATGGCCAAGAATCTAAACGAGTTATAATAAACTTATTTATCAAACAAATCAAATTAAAAACCTTTTGAAAACATAATTAATTGCAAAAGATTCCACTATAGACTAATTCAAATTCTTTAAAATATCATAGACTTATAATAATCTTCATGACAACATTTTTTATAAAATACTGAGTTGATTCATAATTTAATAAATCATTTGACTTTGTGCTAAAATTTTAATCCACTTTCATTGATTTCCTTACGTAACGCTGACGTGGTGATGTTGAGTTTTGTCTTATCCATTAAAAGAAAAACAAAAACAAAAGGATTTGTATAGTATAGTCAATTTAATTAGAAACTAAAGTGAAGATTCTAACCTAAGACACGTGCACGATAATGTTATTAAATGGAGAAAAACATAGGAAATAGAAAAGCATGCACACCTCCATGATGTCTCCAACGTTAACCACAAAAGCATCTGGTAGAAAGGTCACAGGAATCCAAACCCCACTTTTCTTTATCTCCAGACCCTCCACTCCATTCACCTGGTGAAGGATGGTTATGCCTGTGGCATCAGAGTGGGGAGTGAGCCCTACAACTACCTCTGGTTTTGGACATGGTGGATAGTATGTCATTCTCACTGACTGCATCCCATCATCAAACAACTCTTCCACTTCCTTCATCTCCATCCCTATGGCTTTCCCTAGCAACCCCAGAAGTTCCATACCAAGCTTCCTCAATTCTCTCAAGTATGACTCCAAGGTTTCCCTTCAAAAATATATACCTTCTTTATGTTTATACTCATGATGCCATAAAACTCTAACTTTTGATGAAAAGAAATTAAGGAAGTGTATATAAGGAAAGAAAGAGTGATGGGTTAAAAGACCTCAATGATGCAGGGAGCTGAGGGAGAAGATAGGGCTTTCTTCTCTCAACAGGGTTCATCAACATGTAGAATCTGTCCCCCCAGTCAAGCTTTTGATCTTTACATCTAATCACAGATCCGTAACCTTGAACATCACCTGGTCTGATCTGGTATTTCCTCTTCTCTTCAATGGGAAGCTGAAAGAATTTCTCAATCTCAAGTTTCAGCTTCTGCAGCAGCTGAGAGCTAACACCATGGTTCACCACCTGCATAAAGAAACAGGTTCTGATATTCTACAGCAGTCACTAATTCTACAGTAGAAATTAAGGGTACTGAGTAGAAACCTGAAAGAAACCCCAATCTTTGCATGCTGTGGACAACTTGTCAATTTCAGCATCTCTAGAATTTTCATGCACCAAGGTTTGGAAGTCAAAAACGGGAATTGTTGGCAAAGTGGCTTCATCTGATCGAACTGAAGGTTCGTGTGGGCGAATATACATTTCTGGTATTCCCATATCTGGTTTGTTGGCAACTTCCATCGCACCAAGAACAGAATGAGAGTTCCCAAAGACACTAACCTGTGGTGAAGCCATAATTGATATGCATGCTACCCAACGGTGTGATCGGTATTTATGCAGCAAGAAGTTCAGTTTGGACCCGTTCTTGGAGGTTAAAAATGTTATTATAATGTGCAGATGTGTTTGACTGTGACTAAATAATGTATACCTATTAATGTATCCTAGTATAACAGCTTCTTTCAAATGCACATGTGTTTTCCATTGCAACTAACTAATTTAATTAAGAGTAATTTTCACCAACTGATTTTATATACAATACACACATATTATTATGTATCATTTAAAAATGTGTGGATAATTCAAACATTTCGTCGCTGGTGTTGCAAAAGGCAACTGAGTTCCCATTTGCTATAGTAAAGGAGTCTATTGCGGGAAATAAAATGAAAAGGGTCAGTTGGGGATTTTATTTTTCTCAAAAGTGTTATTCTGGGAAAAAATTCATTATTCGAGCATGTATGATATGTGTGTGAAAAAATCATACATATATTTCGTAAAAAATAATGATAATTACTATTTAACAATTATATATATATATATATATATATATATATATATATATATATATATAACACGATGATTCGTTTCCCCTTAATTATCTACCTATTTATAGCAATTAACTATTATTTTTTAGCAAAAAATTACTAGTTAAAGTGAAATAGTTTTGAAATCTACTTATCATGATCTTGACTCTTATTAGTGAAGCATGACAGAACATGCTCTGTTGTTGATTTGATGATGATTTTACTTATTATTAATCATCACTCCTTCTATTATTTATCATCTCAATATGATCAAAATATAAAGTAAATTGACATTAAAGAACATATTTTTTATCTATCTAAAATAATAATATATTATGTTAAGTTCATAATAATTGTATAATCGATTATTTTTGTAAAAGAAAAAGATTCTCAAAAGTTTCGTAAATGATCTATTATTTTAGGTAATAATGGTTTCGGTTAGATAATATGAAAAACTACACATTTGCAAATAATCAATTATTTATTAATGATAATTTATTATATTGATTCAAAATTATTTTTGGTTACATGAAATAATAAATTATATTTAAACATAATCAATTATATGAGCCAGGACCCATAAAACTCTACAAAATAACTTTAAAAAAGGATTTTTAAAGTTTTCTAAATATTTTGAAAAGAACTCAATGACTTTCTAAAGAAGAGTTTTCTTGAAACATTATACATTACATGTTAATTGAAAAAGACGTGTTTAAGATTTATTAAAAGAGATGATCATGCTATAGATTTTTTTGTTTTTTATTGTAAATTTGTCACATTCCAAGTGATATTTTTCCTTTTCCTTTATAATATGCATTTGTAGCTTTATACCAATGTTTGGTGTGTTTGTTGTAGGTAATTTGGTGTTTTTATTAGTTTTATAAATCTTTTTAAAGGGTGTTTCAAGGCATGGTTTTCATTTCTTGTTTTAGATAAAAGGGAATTCTTGTAATTAGATTCAAGAGTTTTAGTGAAAAAATTCAACTACTATTACATATATTAACTGGATATAGATTTGGCTATAATGGAATCAATATAAATTTGGGTCTTTTTTTTTCTCATATTATCTTGAATTCATTTAATTTAATTCTTGGTAATCATTAATTACATTGTATTACTCTCTTCAACAATAGTTTTAAGAAATTTTTAAATTCTCTATAAGTCAATTTTAAAACCAATTTACCTCCCTTTTGGTTGCATTTTTAATTATTCATTATTTTACAATTAGTATTTAGAGCATGTTATCGAGAGTTATTCAATTTTGATCCAAAATGGCTAGTCATTCACAAACATTTGCTCATGCTACACCTATAAACACGTCTCCTATTTTTATGGGAGAAAACTATCAGTTTTTGAAAAAATAAAATGAAAATCTTTCTTGACTCTATTGATAAGAGGGTTTAAGATGTAGTGGTAAATGGTTCCTTTCAACTAAGTAGAATTGTTGATAATGTTAGCAATGATGCATAATATTATTTGATGAAGTTAAGTCAAGAGAAAAAGATATTAAAGAGTTTAGTGGTTAGAGTTAATGTGTTGATGAATCATGTGCAGGTATCATAAATAATTGAAATATGCTATGAGAAGTTTTAAAAGTAAGATGAAATTAATTTGATAAAAGTTTCCAAGAAGAACTGTTTTAATGATGTTTCAACATAATTGATTTTCAAAAGTAATAAGAAAGCAATCTTGATTTTGAGAAGAGAAATGATACAAAAAGAATTCTATTTGAAAACAAAGAGATTTCACAAGGAGCTTAATGTGTTTTTGATCAAAATCATTTAATAAAGAGAACATTGGAGCATTTTCTTTGATATGTGATTCTTCTGCACTGTTTTTCATCTGGTTTAAGTTACTGGAAGTGTTTTGTAACTTGGTTTAGATAATTTTGTTCTATTCTAGTTGTAGTTAGTGAATGCATTTTCATTTCTATTAATTGTAATTAAATGTATAGTCTACATTTGAATAGGGTGTTTGTAGAGGTGCAAGAGGGTGGTGCACTATTTTTTTTTTCATCTTGCATGGTGTATGATTGTATCTTGATTGTATTGGTTGTACAATTGTGTGATTTAGTGAAATTCGTTGCAAGTTTTCAAAGAAAACTAGATGTAGATCCTGAGGAGTAGTGAATAAGTATAAAAGTCTTGCGTTCTTTCTCTTCCTTATATGTTTTGAGTTCGTGTTTAATTCTCTATGAAATCTACAACTATAAGGAAAATATCCAATTAATTTTGTTAATTAATTAACTATTTTGTACCATACTGTGCTTACTAGAATTGTTTGATTAATCTGTTTTGAAATAAATTTCATTTAAAAAGTGATCAAGACTATCTGCATTTGTAATTTCTAAAAGTCAATTTTCTGGATAATTATTTTAGTCTGTGACTTCAATATGTCAGTCGAGTAAATCAACTAATTGAGTTTTTGTGGTTCTATCTTGTTGTTTTTAAAATTGGGTACAATTTTAATCAATTGTAATTTTTGATAGGATTTCTGAACAAGAATTTATTTGATAGTTTTTTTCTAGTAGAATCAATTGATTTTTCTTTGTATTCTTTAAACAGAAAAATAATATTTGATTGTTTGTGAATTTTAATTGATTGTTTTTTGCTATGTAGCAACAAGTACTGCAGTAAATTGTTTTAATTAGAAGTTTTCATTCTCACAAACTAATTTTTTTCGAAAATTTAATATAGTTCAATTCACCCCTCTCTTGAATTGAACCAAAATTCTTTTTAGGTAATATTGTGGATCCTAGGAAATTTTCTTTGTGATCTCTTAATGAAAATAAAAGAGGACATTACGGTGTAAGAGCAATGAACATTATATCTTATGCTTTTACTCTTTTAAATTTGTAGAATTTATGTGTGTTCTTCAACTAAGAAAATGTGGAATTTATTATAAGTCACTCATGAAGGAACTGAAGATGTTAACAATGCAAAGAAAAATATTCTCATAGAAGAGTATGAGATGTTTAAAATGTTACAAGGAGAAAACACTTATGATGTTCAAAAGAGGTTCACTCATATAGTAAATCACTTTCTTTCTCATGGAAAGGCTTTTGAAAAAGAAGAATTCAACATCAAGATTTTGAAAAGCTTAAATAGGTCATGTTAATCAAAGGTTATAGTATTTTTGAATCAAAAGACCTCACTACGATGAACATGGCCACCTTTTTTTTTGGTAAGATGAGAGAGAGCATGAGTCGGGACTAGAGAGATTGAAGGAAGAAGAGAAGGAAGAGAAATGAAAATTTGCATAACTCTCAAAACTGACATCCAAAAAACTGATATGTGCATAGAGGAAAAGGAGATGGAGAATTCGGATGGTGAAAATTTGAACCTTTTGGTGAAGAAAATTTCAAAATTTTTGAAATACAAGAACAAAAGTAAGAACAAATTTGTCATGCTAAGAAAAAAGTTTAGAGAGCATCAATAAAAATTAAACTATACATGTTATGAATGTTGTAAGCAAGGTCACATAAAATAGGATTGTCCTTTGTTAGCTTGCAAACAAAAGTTTGAGGAGAACAAGAAATAAAAGAAAAAGCATCATAAAAAGAAAAGATCCTATATTACATGGATGACAATGCCTCCATCCTTATGCATTCCTTAATAGTATAGTTTTAAACCTTTGTGAAGTCGCGTGCTTCCATGAGTGTCCTCCGATTGTAGAAGCATGTAACCAACAGAGAATATTTTTTCTTAAATTTGGATCACTTCCTATCACCAATTATCCCGTTCTTCGTAATTTATTATTTATCCAAGTGTAATACTCATGATATGATGGATCATTCACAATCTCAGAAATCAACTTTTGTAATGTATGATATGAGAACCATAAGTTTTGAATTCTAGTCAATAAATTAGATTGCAGCTGAGAAATAACCAAAGTTATTTCCACTGAATCCACTCTAGAAAGTGCATTGACTACAACATTCTCTATTCTTTGTTTATACTTGATAGAAAAATCAAATTGCATGAGTTTGACTAACCATTTTTGTTGAAAAACTATGGATAGCCTTTTATCCAATATATATTTTAGGATGTGATGATCGGTTCTGATAGTGAAGTGTCTATTTTACAAGTAATGTCTCCATTTTTGGACTATAAACACAACAACAACGAGCTCTTTTCATATATTAAAAAAGGACTGTTGTTGTCTATTAAGGGCTTGCTTATATAGGCAATACGATGATTCTCTTGCATCAATTATCCTCCAACGCCAAACTCGAAAATATCTGTTTCAACTACAAATGTTTTATCGAAATCCGACAACGCTAACACAAGGGTAGAAGACAATAGTTGTTTGGGATGTTGGAAGGCTAATTTAGCCTCATTTGTCCATACAAAATTGTCTTTTTTAAGCATGTCTATGAGAGGCTTAACTACAACTCCATATCTATGGACAAACCTTCTGTAGCCAGCTAACCTGAGGAAGCCTTTTAATTGTTTTATCGACTCTGATAGTGGCTAATTACTTTGATTTTTGTAGAATCCGTGGAAACATCGTTACCACTTATGAAATTAAAGAGGTATTCTTCGGGTTATCCTTCCTCGACCACGATACAATCGATAGAAACTGGTTAGCCATTTGTTATTATTTTTAATCACTTGTTCAACATCAATTCCCTGATTGTTCTACTTAACAACACCATATCATTCCCTAACTGTAAGCAACTCATTCCTCCTACTATTAGAAAATAAATAAATAAATTCCACAATATGACTCATGTGAAATATAATTATGGGTTTGAATATGATTTAATAAAATAGAAGGACCTATTGGTAAATATGGACAATTTTTTACTTTATAAATAGCTTATGATAACTAACTTGATGAACTTTGGTTAAAGAAAGAAATTAGGGTTCTCTCTGTAGTATGAGGGTTTTCCATGATTCACAATCCTTAAAAAAAGTGTGTACGGAAAAAAAATTAAGATAAATTGAGAGAAGGAAGTTGAAATTCTTTTAATTGAGTCTCTCATAAATCAAGATAAGTCTCTATATTATGTGAAAATCATATATCTAATTTCCTATATTATTAGAGAATCATATATCTATTATATTGTAAAATATTTATGATTGATTAATTTAAATTATGATTGAAGTTATCCATCATCAAATTAGCATTGACTAACTCGAGATGTTCTAACCCATGTAATCTTCCTATGTGACTTCCCTTCAGCCGCCCTCTTTCATTCTCCTTCACGTTGAATTCCATGCCCTCCCATATTACAATACTATATAATTCCTTTTTTACATTCCCACTCACTAAATGAGCATAAGTTTTTTTTATTGTGGTTTCCTCCTCCACGGCATTGTTTTGCTTTGTTCCCCTTTTGCTGTTATATGCGCGTGTATCTCCGCTATTTGTTTTTGCACATATGTCCTTTCCCCTATTATGTTATATATATATATATATATTATTTGTATCCTTTTCTTCGATTATGTTTCATATAATATTTTGTTTTAAAAGTAAGGTGTTATTAGCAGGTGCCTTAAAAACACTTATTAAAGAATTAAAAAGTTATTAAAAATAATATAATAATTAAAAATAGTTTTTCATCTGAATAAAATTTTTCTTCTTTTGAAGTATATATACAGTATGGTTGTCGTAAAATCAAAGGTAAAGATTGGCATAGCATAGCCTTGACCAATAAAGGAAATTTACGATTAAATATGTAATTTTCTCTTCGAGAGTGGAATCTAGAAGTAGAATGCAAAACAATATTATAGTTCTTTTAGCCCATATAATTTTCATGTGGAATTAGATATCTCGTGATTCATGGGCATGGAATATTATAAGCTTGCGCATGATGGTTCAAAAATATAGACTAATAATATAGAGTTTAATTTTAAAACATTAATAGTATAAAGACCATTTTTATTTGAACTTCTTATATAAACAATATTGATATTTCGGTTTGGTCATGATCTGGAGTTCAATCATATCTGATCAGGATAAAATAATTGAATTGATAAACTTGAGGCTGAGTCGTGTTTTCTTCCGGTGGATGATTATAAAGGAATATTCTTTTATGCATTATTTCTTCTATTAATTCTTTATTATGATATGGTGCTAGTTTTACTACCCTTAATTTTTTTTTTCTGGCACGTAAATTCAATTGTAGACTTAAGAAAGTTCATTTGAGAACTTGAGTTAAAAGGAAATACTCTTAATTATTTGAGATGAGTTGAATAATGATGCAACTGACATAGTATTTTTTTTCTAAGATAATTTGTTAATTGAAATTTGCAACTTTTATTTAAAGGATAACCAAAGGTTACTTTAAAGTTTAGAATTTGAAAGTGAAAAAATATGTTAAATAGTGACTTGAGAGTGAATTAATTTTATTTTACAAATGAAACGAATGCAAAATGATTATAAAGAGAAAGTGATTTTAATTATGTTGACGTCCCAACAAACCTATTATTATAAAAAAAAAAATAAAGAATACAAGGAAGGAAGTTGTAAACCAAACCCAAGAGAAAGAAAAAAAAGAACAATCGAGTGGAATCTTGGAACTATTTCTATCGAATAAGTTAACCGATAAAATGAGAAAATTGACTTTTTATAAATTAGAACTAATTTATATATAATTTTATTTTATATTTTTTTTTCCTTATAAATTATAAAAAAAAGAGTTGGTTAGAACATATGTTTAAAAGATGAAATATCCAACCTATACGCAATGACAAGTGATTAAATTTAAACAAATTCATATTATTAATATATTAGAGCTGTTATAAAATTAGAGCTATTCATTAATCAGATTAATTAAAGCGTGAAATACATCACTTAAAGAAGTTATGATTCCATCTGCCCCCATAGATTATGCTAACCCCACTATTCTACTCACATTCGCACGGTGTATTTATTATTCGTTGATAAATTATTAATGAAATAATATGAGCAACAAGTTACAATCTCAAAATAGTAATACATAATATAAGTGTATTCAAGAAGATGTTCATATTTAAATTAATAGAATATATTATTTTTTAATTATATTTACTTTAGCTTCATATTTTTCTTCAAAAAGATTATAACCTAAATTCCTTAAACACGTATTCTTTTTTTCATTTTTTGCATCAACTGTAACTTATCACAATGAAATGTGAGTGAAGCACAATGATTACCATAGCAATAAACTTAATGAGATTAAATGTGGATAATTAGTAGCACGAAAATTATGTGTAATATGAATACACCTACATGCCTATTCCTGATCTGCCTCTCTTTGTACTTAATTAAAATTAATCCAAAGTCCTTAAATTCATTGTATATAGAAAAATACAAGCAAGTTAAAAAGATAAATTATCTACACTCATCTTTCAAACTTTGAGATACAACCAATTTAGCATTGGGATGATAGTGGCTTGAGCAAAAGTATTAACAACACTTACGTGAAATGGGTAAGGAAAAAATTCATATGACACTAATTACATAAATAAGATGTCAAACACAGATCAAAATAGAAATGCATCACAAATTGCGTAGCATAAAAATAATTGAAATGGATTGACGATGTAAAAAATTTATATTATTATTCAGTTACAATTAATATGTAATTAAAATATATTAAATTTAATATTAATTTATTGAATTACTAAAGGTGATTGACTTGTAAATATGTGTTATGTTAAATAAAAATAATTTGTAGTACATATTACGATAAGGATAAGAATTCATCCTATAAGATAAATTGTCAATGTAACTTGTCAAAATTGATACGATATTATAAGGATATAGTCTTTCATGTAAGGCAAGGTATGAAAAAATGTTTCCAACGTAACATGTTTAAAATCATTACGTGAAATAAGGTGTGATAAAAGCATATGTAAAAAAACTCCTATAAAAAGGGCAAGATTGCATGAAGTGGGACAAACTGAAATGAATCAAGAGTTTATGTTAAAGCGTTTTATTTATAAATCTGTGTCTCTAAACACCTAATTTATATAATTCATGCTATTAGTGTTTTCCATACTCTACACTTCTCTATGCTCTACACTTGTATTAATTGAAGATCATATGTGTTATAATACTTTTGATCCATTTTTTATTAATTATTTTATAGTTATGGCAAATAGGAATATCCTTAGTGAGACATTACATATAATGAGACTTAAGTTTGTCTTTAAAAGACGATATTAATGTTTATGGTAAAAATATTTTAGATACAAGTTTAATAAATCATGGGTTTAGTTTTAATCGTGTGCTTAAACAACTAAGTTTGAAACATAATTTTATGTTTTATAGGATCATCTCATATCCGAAAATATCCAATTTAGTCCATTAAACACAAATTGTATGGTTAGACCGATGCAAGTGTTTTTTGTTTTTTTTATATTTGTTTTATTTATCGGACTCAAGCGTTGCACATGCACTTTCTTTTTTTTTTTTAAAAACTTTTTTGTTAAAAAATTTATATATTATCTTATTTATTTTTAAAATTAAATTTTAGATTGATTTGTATTTTAGAGCTATTTTTTAAGATATTACAAATCTAGTGGTAAGGTAAGTTTTATATAATATTACTTCGAACATAATGTCAATAATATTGCTAACTCTAATAATAATATTCAAGGTAGTATAAAAAATATTAAAATAATAATAATAATAGTATAAAAGAATAATAGTATAGCTACTAACAAAAAAGTCATATATTTTTTAAATAACTCGTTACATATGAAACAATTTTCGTATATAAATTACCTACAAAAAATCATTATCGTGTGTAAATATTTAGATAAAACAATTACAAGCGAATTTTTGACCATTATATATGAATTTTATCTATATATAATTTTAATTTCTTTTGTAGTAATTATTCACAGAAATTCCTAATAAATATATGTACTTATCACCCAATTAATGCAATGATTAAATCCTATAAAACCTTATTCTACTACATTAATCAATAATAACCTTGAGTTCAAGTATCAATCAGAATAAGGAAAGTAGACTTTTTCAAACTTCTTATTAATCTTATTCCAAGTAATAATTTGTACTAAAGTATAAACAATTCTTCTACATCAAACACTTTTATTATTAGTAGAAATGACATTATTCATAATCTTTCACATATTCTAGACCAAATTCATCCAAATTGTTTTCCACACATAATTATTTTTAGTTCCCTATTTTAGTATCTCAAAGCTAAGAAAATGGTCCTTAACCTTACAATGGTTAACACAGGCTGAACTCCAACCCACATATCACACAAATACCAAATTTTTCTAACACTTTGACACGTGAACAACGGATGACTAATGTTTTCTTCTTCATTTAGACATAAAACACATCTACTATTAGTCACCCTAATCCTCATTTTTGCGAAATTGTCAAGTGTTGGTAATTTATCCAACATCACTCTCTATGCACAAAACTATGCTAAATGTAATGTCTTTGTTTTCCAAAGTTTAAAAAATAGTTTGTCATCATCCCCTTAATTCATTCCTTACTATAAACATACCTCACTGAGTATATCTCATTCCCTTCTCCGTTCTAAATCTAAGTATCCTCTGCTTCCTTTCCTCTTCAACATGCAAGATTCCACATGAGTATATCTCATTCTCTTCTCCGTTCCAAATCCAAGTATCCTGTATCCTATCCCTCTTCAACATGCAAGATTCCACATGTTGCAACGTCCATGTTCCATGTTGACATTTTGATGCTTTTGCCTAGAATGGGATTCAGGACAGTGAAAGTTGTGAAATTCAGTGTAAAAAGATTTATAAGCATGCATAACACGAATATTTTTTTACATTAAGCTTATCTTTCCAAAAGTCATTATTTAGTTGCATGACTGTAATTATAATTAAATTCCTTCTAGATTCACGATTTCCTTTGTTTGAAGTCATTTACCTTACCGGACTTATTTAAAAATGTATTTAATTTTTTTTAACCATTTTGATAATTTATAAAAAGATTATACTATTTAATACTTTTAACACAATCTTCTCACATCTTATTAGTGTATTGTAAGAGTTAGTCCACCTCAATAATATAGTAAATATAGTAATGGATCTCAATACCTCAATACCTAACCATTTGGGTAGCGGTGCTCCTCTACTCTAACTTAGATGGCTAATGATTTTATTCTATTTGTTGAATTTATTTTGCAATGGCTCTGACCAACAAGTCAATATGATAATCAAAGGATAATAGTAACATTACAAAACTTTCATAATCAAGTTACGTTGGTCTAACGTTTTAAATGTAATACATGCCAATTACACATCTCAATTGACATAAAACTACAAGCAAATTTTTCTGTGACATTTCGGGAAAATAAAGTAACTATAGTTAAGGGTGGAGTATGGTTGGAATTAGAACAAATACTAAAGGCTCCTTATTTTATTGGTATAGTGAGAAAGAGCCCCCTAACTAGGCAGCCATAATTTTCTGACGCTTGTTGGATTCTTGAACAATGATTGCTCTGTGTGGGTCTAATGTAGTTTCCTTGGCTCCAGTTTCAACCAAGGCCTTGTTCTCTTCCTCAGTGCTATTGCTCATTACGGGGCCATGCACCTTTTCAAGCTCATGCAGAACATTGTGTATGTCAAACGCAAGGCGTTGAGCAAGGGTGCGTGAAAACTCGGCCCTTATCACCACACGCAGTACATTGATATGCTGAGCAGCAGGTGGCATTGGATAGGCTGGCACAATCCAACCATGGCGCCGCAGCATCTCTGATATCTTGTACTCATCATACTGGCTTCGGTCTTTCAGAGAAAATGCCACCACAGGAACACCATTGTCTTTCGAAAGTATGTTAAAGCGTCCACTCTTCTCCAAATTTTCTTTCAGTACCATTGCGTTTTCTCTGCAGTTTTCCATTATGCTCCGATAACCCTAGTAAATTCAACAAGAGAGATAAGTATATCTATCCAAGTTCATCAAATGTTTCTAAAACAAAATGGTTCATCCAACATGTTCTCCCAAATTTTCATATAAGATTGACTTTGATGTAATAATTAGATTCTTGGAATGAAAGGGGTGGGGAATCTAACTGATAAATCCAACTAGGAGCTCACCTCTTGACCAAGACGAACTAGCTGATAATATTGAGCAATGATCTGACTAGAACCTGAAAGTAAATATGATAAGGTAAGTATATGATGTGGTGAAGGTCTGAAAGGAATAAGAATATTATGTAAAGAAAGACCTTTAGAGAAATTGAGG